>Ga0172367_10006195_pt1 | contig 14160 bp, 13 predicted proteins | sample Lak10m_FD_114542 | JGI IMG/M metagenome (GOLD analysis project Ga0172367, IMG submission 114542) | Freshwater microbial communities from Kabuno Bay, South-Kivu, Congo - kab_022012_10m | ecosystem: Environmental > Aquatic > Freshwater > Lake | place: Democratic Republic of the Congo: South-Kivu... | reverse complement strand
TTTAAGATGGGATGATTTAAATTCTAATTTCTATGTTGATGGATATATTTATGGCGATGGTTCAAATATCTCAAATATTAATTATTCAAATATCACAGGAATAATTGGATTTGAAAAAGGTGGATTGGGTTTTAATCAAATCTCTAAATCTAATCTTATATATGCGAATGAAGATAATCAATTGAAGGAGACTTCAAATTTAAGATGGGATGATTTAAATTCTAATTTCTATGTTGATGGATATTTAAATGTAGGTTTTAAGGATTTTGATGAGAATTATAAGATGAAGGTTGATGGAAATATATATGTATCTGGGAATGTTTTAGGATTGTCAGATCTAAATTTTAAGAAAAATATTCAAACGATAGATAATGCTTTGGAAAAAATAGAAAAATTAAGAGGAGTATATTTTAATTATAAAAATAAAGATGATAAGAGACAAATTGGGATGATCGCCCAAGAAGTAGAAGCAATTGTTCCGGAAGTTATTTATGAAACAAATGAAGAAACCAAAGCAATTGCGTATAATAATCTTATTGGATTATTGATTGAAGGAATGAAAGAATTATCATATATAATTAAATCTAAATATTAAATAGAATAAATATGAATAATAATTATGATGAATTAGAAAAAAAATCATATTTTACCGACCTTAATTCAAGTGGTAAATATGCTCCATCTACTTTGAGTAGAAATATGATCCCTTGTAATAATATAAATGAATTTCATTATCAAACCTCTTTTTTCCTTAATTTATATACAAGTTTATTAATTGAATTGAAAAAAAAAGAGGTTGATATTGGATATAATATTAATAAATTTAGCGAAATAATAAATAATCTTAAAATAAAATTTAGCTCTAATGCTTATGCTTCGCCAATAACAAATGCAGATACGCAAACAAATAAATTATCATTATTTTTAAATAATACTTTCACATTTTATTATAAAACTTTTGAAAATGAAGGAAATACTGATAGTTTATATACTACTTATTCTACATATGATAGTAGTATTACCAAATATAAACCAAATTTTTCTTCAACTACTTTAACAACTGGTTTTATAAATAATTTAATAAATAAACAACCATCAGGAAATATTATTGATATAGAATTTGATAAAAATAATATTGATAAATATACATTTGATAATATTAAATTAAAACAAATTTTAAAACAAATTCTTAATCAAAAACCAGAAAATATTATTGGATTTCTTTTATATCAAAAGATAAATTATAATATAATTCTTTATAATATTGATATTCAAATTTCCATAAGAAATAATTATATCAATAATAATGGAAGTTTAGATAGTATAGCAGGTTCATCAGTAACATTATCATCGGCAGATAATATTTACAATACTGATATTTTAAGTTTTACAAATGTTAAAGATCTTATTTTAACTCATATTAATAATTTACAAACTATTAGTAATGATAATTTTGGAACAAATGACTATTTAGCTGAAAAAGGTCAATATAAAAATAAGATAAATGCTTTTAATGTTTTACGAGAAGAATATGCGAAAACACAAGATAAATTGAATATATCAATCAAATTATATAATCAACAATTAGAGAATTATAATAAGATTAAGAATTATGCGACATATGTAATAATTGCTTTAATTATTATCATTTGTTTAACAATATCATTTAGTATATTTCCAATATTTTCAAGTAAAACTAAAAATGCTATTTATATAATTACATTTATAATTCTTCTAATAATTACTTATCTTTATTACACAAATTTTAAATATGTAATTTTATATGAAAATTTTGATAATTTAATTGCTGGTAATTGTTCTTTATTAATATCTTTTACAAATTCGAATAGAGTTCGCACTAATCACGCTACATATTATAATAAACTTCTTCCTTATATTAATAGATATACAAATGCTATTGATGATTTAATAAATGATTTACGAATGAATATTTATACATTAGGAAGTAAGAGTTTTTCACAAGATTCAAATATTATTGTTTATAATGTTTATTTGGAGAAGAAGCGTCAATTGGAAATAAATAATATTAAATTAACTAATCTATTTAATACGATTGAAATTATTAAGAAACAAATTACATATTTATTTAATTTTGTTTTTATAATTTCTTGTTTATGTTTAATTTTATTATTAGGATTAGTTCTATATTCATCTGTTCCGCAATTATTTATGTTTATCATAATCCTCTGTGTAATTTTAATATCAATTCTAATGATTTATTTCGCATTCGCTATAATTCAACCAACTCGAATGATTGCTAATAAAAATTATTGGGCGATTGTAAATCCAACGAAGAAAACTTTTGGAAAATTATAAATTATTATTAATAGATTAAATGTCAATAACAAAAGAAGATTATGATATATATGCGAGTAAATCTTTTTTTGTTGATAATAATTTTAGTGGAAGATATGCTCCAAGTAATATAGGTTCAAATATGATCCCTTGTAATTTATTACAAGAATTTCATTGTCAAACATCATTTTTCTTACATTTTTATTCATCATTATATATTGAATTACAAAAACATCAATCTGATATTTCTTTTAATGTTTCAAAATTTGCAAATACTATTGAAAATATGATAATTAAATTAGATTTAACTAAAAAATCAGACTCATCTCCTTCTAATTACAAATTATCAGATTTTAGTCAAAATTCACAAATATATACATTTACTTTTTATGTAGCAAGATTTCAAGAAAAAACATCTAACCCAGAACATTTATACAAATACGGAACACCATCAGGAAATGTTTCTTATGATTCAAGTTATTCATCTATTATAGACAAATCAAAACCAAATTTTGGTTCTTATCCTAATACATTAAATCTAGGAACATCATCTTCATATGTGAATGAAGTAATTAAAATACAAGATACTCAAACATATTATACTAATCAAGATTTAAAAAGAGAAAATTCATTACCGTTAGTTCCAGATAATAAAAAGATATTTAAATATTCATCAAAATTTAAAGAAATAATTGAAGAAATTTTTTCAAAAAAACCAGAAAATATTATTGGATATTTATTATATAAAAAAATATATTATAATATTATTCTTTATAATATTGCAATTCAAAATTCTATAAGAATTGAATATTTAAATAATTCTAGTATTTCTATTGATAGTTCAACATATTTTGACGATGATCAAACAGGATATAATAATAATATAGTTCCTGTTAGAAGTCAAATTAATGAAAATACATTAAATATTAACGAATTAAGTAAAAGTCATTTTATAAGTGAAAATAATGACTTTTTATTAGAGAAAAATGAATATAGAAATAAGATAAATGCTCTTAATACATTAAAAGAAGAATATAATAAAATTCAAGATAAATTAAATATTTCAACGAAATTATATAATCAACAATTTAAGAATTATAAAACAATTAAATATTATGCTACATATGTAATAATAGCATTAATTATCATAATTATTCTAACAATCTCTTTGAGTATATTCCCTATATTTTCTGTTGATGTTAAAAATTCTATTTATATAATATCCTTGATAGTCTTAATAGTAATAACATATTTATATTATACAAATTTTAAATATGTTAATTTATATGAGAAATTTGATCCTATTACTTATTATTATTTATCAACTTTAACTATAACACCTAATACTAGTGATGATACTATTGCTGGTTCAAATTCAGGTTATTTAGTTGGAAAAACATATAATTTAACAGTTTCTACATCAGGATATACAACAGCAACAAATTCTAGAAATGAGTTAGGAGATATTAATGCAACAGCAATAGCAGGAAAATTCGTTAGAGGAATATATCCAATTACTGTAGGTGAAGGAGGAACTGGATTTGCTTCAAATGCTGCAATAACTTTTAGTGGTGGAGGAGGGAGTGGTGCGATAGCAATAGTAAAAACTGTAACAGGCGACAATAATTCAATATCAACCATAGAAATAACAGCTACTGGTTCTAATTATACATCAACACCAGATTATTCAATAGCAAGAGCTTCTGGTGTATCAGGAACAAATGCAAGTTTTAGATTAAATTTTGGTCAATTAACTACAGCAAGTATAAATATAACAAAAAACACATTATTATTTACTACTACTGATATTAATGGAAGTGTTAGTTTGGTAACAGCCCCACCAGCAGAAACAAATATTACTGTTAGTGGTGAAACAACAACTGCAGCAAATAGAAAAGCAATTATAACAGCAACAAGTGCAACAACACAATTTAATGATATTTTTGCTCTTGATACAAAAGGAGTTTATTATACAGAAGCACAAAGATTATCATTAAATGCTGATAAAACTGTTATTTCAGAAAATTGTTCTAGTAATCTAAATTTTTCAGCAACTAATGCAAGTCATAGAACAAATCACGCAAAATTTTATACTCAATTACTTCCAGCGATTAATCAATATAATAATGCTTATAATGATTTGATGAATAATATAAGAATGAATATGTATACAATTGGAAGTAAAACATTCTCGCAAGATGCCAATATTTATTTATATAATCTTTATTTGGAAAAGAAGAGACAGAATGAGAATAATAAGATTAAATATACCAATCTTTTTAATATGATTGAAATAATTAAAAAACAAATAAATTTCTTATTTAATATCGTATTTATTCTAGGTTGTTTCTGTATCATCTTATTATTAGGTTTAGTGCTTTATTCAACAACACCAGAATTATATATCTTCATCATAATCCTTTGTGTTGTTTTAATATCAATTCTAATGATTTATTTCGGTTTTGCTATCATTCAACCAACACGAATGATAGTAAATAAAAATTATTGGGCGATTGTAAATCCTTCTAAAACTGCTATAAGTAAATTATAAATTCATAGTCATCAAGAAATAAATATTAACAGCAAAGAATGTTGTCATAATTACTTTTATTATTTTCTTTATATTATCATTATTAATAATATCTTCATCATCTTCATCATCATCTTCCTCATCTTCTTCTTCAATCTCTTCAACAACTTCTTCAAAGTGATAATTAACTTTTTTGAAACCTTCGAATAATTCTTCTTTTGATAAGTTTGTGATTTCAAGAAGTCTTTCGAGAGAAATGGTTGGTTCAACATCAATCAAATCAATAACAAAGCGAACTAATTTGAATTTAATTGCTCCAATAGTTCTCTTATGATTTTCAGCGATTTTCTTAATATCAATCTTCATCTTTGTTTCTTTGAGAAGTTGTTTCTCTTCGTTTTTAGTCCATTTCGCACGATGATTAGCAGGCACCATTTCCATTTTTAATAAATTTATCATAAATCTTAATCATTTTTTATTTTTGTATTTATTCACAAAGAAGAAAAATAAAAAATGATTTAATTCTTTAAATCAAATTATTATAAGGATGAATACCGACGAGAAGTTTTACGAGAATGAGAATGGCGTTTATTTCAAATCAAATTGGCCTTCACAGTGGCATATCAGTGATTTCGTTATTGACGGAATTACTTATAACTGTTGTGAAAAGCGAATGATGCACCAGAAGGCAGTTCTCTTCGGTGATTTGGAAACCGCAGAACTCATCCTCAAAGAAGATGACCCGAAGGAACATAAGAAGTTTGGTCGTATGGTGAAAAACTTCTGTCAGGAAGAATGGGATGTCGTCGCTGATAATGTAGTATTCTCTGCTAATCTCGCCAAGTTTTCTCAAAACGAAGATTTGAAGAGGTTGTTGGTTTCTACTGGCGATAAAATCATCGTTGAGTGTGCTCCTTATGATAAGATTTGGGGGAATGGGATGAATATCACGGATACGCTTAAAACGCCAATTGAAGAGTGGCAGGGGACTAATCGTCTTGGGAAGGCAATTATGCGTGTTCGTGAGGTGTTGAAGTAGGTTTTTGTTTTTTCATTTATTTTCAATTTCTTTCATTAAATTATCTTTATCAAAATCATTTAAATATATAATAACCATATTTTTTCAAGAATTCGTTTAAATTCTCATTATTTTTTTTCTAATAAATAGGAAAAAATAGAGGATATGAATGAATATTATCATATAACCATTTATATTTAATTCCATTTTATTATAAAGATGATAAATGATTGATTTATAATTTTCAAATTTCATAAGATATATAAAGAACCTTCATCAAAAATCAAATTTTCAATTTTATCATTTTTCAAAGAAATATCTATGAAATGAAAGGCATCAATATTATTCTTAATAGCTTCTAAACAAATTAAATGATATTTTTTAAGATTATTAGAGGCATATTTAAGAGAAAATCCATTTTTCTTCACCGCTTCTAATACAATTCGATAATCTTCTTTTAATTCATTAGAAGCGAAATATAGGATAAATGGATTATTTGAATTTTTAATAATAAAAATTTAAGAATTTATTTTTTACTGCTTTCAAAGCTAAATTATAATTATTTTTAAGTTCATTCTTCTTAACTGCTTCTCTAACAATTATAAAATTATTCTTAATTTCATTTGATAAAAATTCTAAAATAAAACTATTAAAAATATCTTTTAAATTTGATGATAAACAACTATTATTCTTTATAGCTTCTAAACATATATCAAAATCATCATTTTTCTTAACAACCATCATAATTATCTTGAAGTTCATAAGAAGCATATTCAATTCCTCGTGGATTTTTATGATTTCTATGAAAAATTCAATATCATTCTTATATTCGTTTGATATGCTTTAAGGATTAATTGACGATTTTTCCTTATTTCTTCTCCAACTAAATCAAATAAGATGTATTTAAAGCAAATTCAAGCATTTTAAATTAAAAAACAAAAAATCACTCCTTCTGGTGAAGATATGAATTAAGCATCTGCTTCACAGACAATCCTTCACTCTTCGCCAACTCTTCCAACTTCGAAATCCCCTCCGCCGATAATTCCTTACGCTCGCGAGGATGACGCTTGTTCCATTCAGCGATGATAATCTTCCTTCCGGAAAACGAACAACGATGTTTGAAACCACAATCTTCCTTGCCACATAAATATCCATGAATACACGGCAAATGACGACTTCCATTTGGGTCAGTTTCGTTATGATTGGTCTTATCATATTTCGCATCAACAACTTCCTTAAACTCCTTGCGAAGTTCGAGGTCATCGATACGATGTTTGAAAGAACAATCATCACGAACACACGAGCAAGCGAAATTGCAAACCTTAACAGTTGTCGTCATTCTTGGATGAGGATGAAATTTTTATATTTAAATCAAATCAGTTTTTTAGAAGTTTCTTAAAAAAATAAAACAAAATCATTTCTTCATCTTCGCCAAACCATCACGGAAATTCGTCGATATTTCCTCGTGAGCTTTGATGAGGATATGTCGAACAATCTTCCGTCTGCCGATGATATTGATGCGATGCGACAAATGACAATTGCGGTTTTCACACAAACAACCGAAATAACAAGGATTTTTCATCATCGTTTTCTCATCTTCGTAATGGATGGATTTATCCAATTCAGCTTTAATAAATTTCTTAATGGTCTTTCGATCTTCAAGGTCGTCTATTTTATGCTTGAAAGGACAATCCGCATAAACGCAAGAACAGGAGAACTTACAGATAATCGTTGTCATCTCGATAATAATTTAAATTCATCAAATTAAATCATTTTTATTTCATTTATAATAAAATCAATACAAATAATAGAAAAATGGATAATATATTTCTATTGTTTATGATTATGGTTATTATTCTCCTTGCTTTATTAATCGTCGTTTTTATAATAAATCAAAATCAATCATCACCGTCAAATAAGAAGCAAGGAGGATGTGATATAAAATCTTGTGGAGCATTAGACCCTGTAAGTAATCCTGCTTATAATTTTCAACAGATAGTAAAACAATCTATATTATTGGAGGAACATATAACGAATAAAAATAAGAGATGTAGGGATTGTATAACGAAACATTTCCTTCATATCATAGGATTAGCGGAGGAGGCACAAATGCTTGCTACGAATAAATGTAATAAATATCCTTTAATAAATGAAAGCGTGGAATTATATAATGAACTTTTTAAAGATTGGATAAAGAATAAGGATGATGATATGAAGTTATTAAATATATGTGATAAATTAAGAATTCATCGAAAGAAATTGATTGCCATTTATTTCTTTAATGATACATATGATTTAAAGAATTTTGACAAATCTTCATTAGGTTAAAATGAAGGGATTATTATGATAATCTTTATGAATTTCTTTAATCATTAGATATGCGTCATTATGAGCTTCGAAATGGAAATCGTGAATTTGTGATTTAAAATTGATATTAAAGGAACATAGAGGAAATGTGGAAACACAAGTATTAACGGATTGGAATAAGAGAACATCGGCGACTTTGAGACTATTAAATTCCTCAATATCCCATTTATTCGTCGTTTTATTGATATATTTTTCTAAAATGATTTCGGCACCTTTGCGAGAAATGAGATAAAAAGCTGCGGAAGGTGTTATAGGAGTATATTTAACAAAATAACTATTATTTTTATAACAATTTTGATATAAAAATTCAAGATGACTTTTACTAATAACCATCATTTGTAAAATCTCATAATCATTAGGTATATTTGCGATAATTTTATCAAAATCGATTTTAAAATCCAAAATAATATCATCTTCACAAACGACGAAATAATCATTACCATCGATATAACCTTGTTTAATTGCTTCTAAATGCGAACATATTGTGGCATATTCATAAGGACAATTTTTACAATTATTTTCGAGACATTCTTTATAACCACAGAAGAAGGGTGGTTGGTCTTCGAGAATATCATTTAAATCATCGGGAGTAATAGCACATATTCTCTTATTATTTAAATTTTCAAATTGTTTTTCCATAAATTCTCTTCTTTCAATTGCTTTTTCGAGATTAATCCAATAATAATTAATTTTTCTTCTTAAATTTACATTTTTAATTAGAGGATGATTAATATTATCATTCATAATATCTAACATTTTTAAAATTGCTTGTTTATGAAGATGAAAATGTTGTGGATGAATTTCACTAATTAATTTGATATTTGGGATACATAAGGGGAAAGTTGTTGTTATAGTATTTGAATTAAGATAAAGGAGGAAATCTGCTTGTTTGAGAGTAGATGATTGACTAAAATCAAATTTGAGAGATGTTTTATTAATCATTTTATTAAGGAGATTAGAAGCACCATCTCTGCTAATTAGATACATTCCAGTTGAAAAGAAATGAAGATTTGGATTAAATCTAACGAATAATTCATTAGTAGATTTATAATGATTATATAATAATTCATTTGCTTTATCATCTAAAACCATCATTTGTAGGATATGAAAATTTTGTGGAAGCTGTTTTATTAAAAAATCAAAATTGATTTCAAATGGAAATAAAATATCATCTTCGCATATTATAAAATATTCTAAACCTTCATCAAAACCTTCTTTAATTGCTTTTAAATGCGAACAAATACACGCATATTCAAATTTACAATCATTACAATTATTTAAAAGACAACAAGTATTTCCGCAATAATAAGGTGGTTCATCTTCAAGAATTTCAGGGAAATCATCGGGAGTAATAGCAGATATTCGTTTATTATTTATATTAAATTTATTAAATTGATTTTCCATAAATTCCTTACGATGAAAAGAACTATCAATATTAATCCAATAAAATTTAAAGTTCATTTTTCAAAAACTCTTAAATAAAAATAATTAAATATTCTTATATTTATTTTCAATAGCAAGTTGCGGAAGAGCAACCATAACCTCCCCAGAAGGCATCCGCTTTCTTGCCTCTGCCTTTACCTTTGGGAGCTGCCTTCTCTTTCTTGGGTGCCTTCTCCTTCTTGGGTGCTTTCTCCTTCTTGGGTGCCTTCGCTTTCTTTGAATATTTAGTAAGAAGGGCGTCCGCTCGTTTTAGAAGTTTAGCTTCTTCTTTTTCAGCTTTTTTAAGAGCTTTAAGCATCTTCGCATCTTCCTTATCCGCTTTATCTGCCTTAGGAGCTTTCTTCGCTTTCTTCTCCGCTTTGGGAGCTTTTTCTTTCTTCGCTTTCTTCTCCGCTTTGGGAGCTTTTTCTTTCTTCGCTTTCTTCTCCTTCTTCTCCTTGGGTTCCTTTGCCTTCTTCTCCTTCTTCGCCTTCGCCTTTTCTTTATCACGGAGAGCTTTGCGTTCAGCTTTAAGAGCATCCTTTTGTTCCTGACGAATATTCTCATCTACATCAATTTTCTTGATAGAAACCTTACGGCGAATGGGAATTTCAAGTCTTTTTCCATTTTTATCGTGTTTAACGACGATTTCAGGTTCATCAAAAATTTCGAGAGAAGCTTCATAAGCATAAACTCGCTTATTTGAACGAGGAGTTACTTTTTGGAGGGTGAAAGTTATAGTTTTAGCAGAGGGACGAGTTTTAAAAAGAGCACCGGCAGCCTTTAAAGCTGCGCTACGAGGGGTTCGTGATTTATAAGTTCCACCAGTAGTTCCTACACTTGATTCAATTATAGTAAAAAGTTCTACTTCAACTATCTTAACACCATCCATATCAACTTCTTTCTTCGCTTTCTTGGGAGCTGCTTTTTTCGCTTTCGCAGCTTTTTTGGGAGGAGATGCTTTCTTGGGGGAACCTTTCTTCTTGCGACCACCACCAAAATCCTCATCATCAAAACCATCATCAAAATCCTCATTATTTTGGTTTAGACCTCCGCCACTTACGAAAGATTGAAAAAGATCTTCATACGCTTTATTAGTATTCATATTTCTATTATATATATAGATTTTTTTATAAATTTTTATAAAAGTTTTTTATTTTTTTATTTTTCATTAAAGAACTTTGGGAGAAATTAATTAACCTCAAATTTTTAATATTCGTTGAACGAGAAAGAGCAGTATATAATTGACCTGATATAAATATATCATCCCCTAAATCAATCTCCAAATAATCAATCGAAGCTCCTTGGGACTTATGAATAGAAATCGCATATGCTAATTTTAGGGGCATAAACGCAATCGAACAATTCTTCATACCATTAACATTACCATTAACATTCGTATCCGTATGATAATTAATCTCGTGTAATTTACCATCAACATCCTTAATAATTACATTCATTTCATTTAATTCCATCACTATTCCACGAGTTCCATTCACTAATTTATCCTCAATCGATATATTCCTAATAACCATAATTTGTGCGTTCAAAGTTAATTTAACATCATATTTCTCCGCATCTTTCATCAATTCCTTTTTATTTGTTCGTGCTTTATATAAAACCTCATTATTACCATTCTTCTTTAATAAACGAGAATATTCATAAGAATTAATCTTATCTACATTCGTATTAATGGGATATAATCTCGTAGGTTTTATCTCATCTTCTTTATAATTCTTATCCGTAATAACGAGATTTTTAAGGATTTCCAGCGAATTCTCCGTTAATTTCTCATTTCTAATTTCTTCCAAAATCTTCTTCAAAACATCATCGTCTTTTTGACGAATAATCTCCTTTAAAACCACCGAAGATAAATTCAAATCATTCCAGACCGACGAAACGAAACAATAATCATTCATAATTGGAGGAAGTTGATGAAAATCACCGACTAAAATGACTTGAATTCCACCAAACGATTTATCATTCCTCTTCACATATTTAAGAAGTTTATCAATCAATTCAAATAATTCATTATCCATCATAGAAATCTCATCTATAATGAGTGTTTCCAAAGTTCTAATAACTGCTAATTGTTTCTTATATTTCTCCAAATTTTTAATAATCATTTTTAAATCACGAGAAATTCCTAATCCTAAAAAGGAATGAATAGTTTGTCCGTCTATTAAAACGGAGGCGCAACCTGTTAAAGCGGTTAAACCATAATTGATATTATTCCTTTCTAAATATCGAACAATTTCTTTGATAGTGAAAGATTTACCAGTTCCAGCAGAACCTGTTAAAAATAAATTCATTTTATTCTTAACGATTTCTAACGCCTCTAATTGTTTTTCATTCATTTTTAGGAGATTTATAAATAAAAATTAATCATTTTTTTAATAAAAATAAAAAATGATTTAGAAACTAATTGAGATTAAATATCAATATGTCTGTGGTAATCAACAATAAACCGATTATATTAATCGACCAGAGTTATTATATATTCAACCGTTATTTCGCCTCTTTAAGTTGGTTCAGGCGACAAACGGATAAAGAATTGGATTATGATAATTTAACGAAAAATGATGATTTTATATTAGCATTCTTCCGTCATCTTGAAAATGATATGACTAAACTTATGAAGAAATTTAAAACAACGAAATCAAATATTATCTTCTGTATTGATTGTTGTAGAAGTGAGATTTGGAGAAACCATTTATTTAAGGATTATAAGATGGGAAGATTGAAGAAATCTAATTTCGACAGTCAAATCTTCATCTTATTCAAGACATATATATCTAATAATGAATATAATTATTGCGAATTGGATAATCTTGAAGCGGATGATATTGCTTATTTACTTCAAAAGAAAATAAAAGAAGAGATTAAGGATTATCGTGTCATCATTATAACGAATGATAATGATTATTTACAGATGTATAATGAGAGAATTTCTATTATTAATATGCAATTTAAGGATATTTCTTTAAGGATTAAATCAAATCCTATGGTTGAATTAGAATTTAAGATAATTTTCGGTGATAAGAGTGATTGTATTCCTAAAATCCAGAAAGGGATGAAATTAAATGTCGCTTTACGATTGGCGAAAAATGAAGAAGAAAGGATGACATATCTATTAGCGAATGGATTAATGGAGAAATATGAATTGAATAAGAAATTGGTGGATTTAAGGGAAATTCCTTCAAAATTCGTGGTTGAATTTAATGAAAAATATAATTTAATTATTAAGAAATAGAAAATGTTTAGTATTTTTATTATTTGTTTGGTAATATTTATTTTCCTTTCAATTTTTATATTTAAATATAAGGAATTTAATAGTTTAGATATAATTGATAAAATAATATATATATCTATATGTTTTTTTATTATTTGGGGAATAATAACTTCATATTATCTAATTTGTATGTTTTATAATTTTATTACAGGAGAAAAAATTCCATTAAAACAAAAATTTCTAGAAGATCCGAAACATTATATAATTCTTTATACATATTACTTCGTTTCATTCATTATTTTAGTAATTTTAATAGTTCTTCTTCATATATTTATATTTTGGATGTTAATAATTATTTTTGTTCCTTTTATAATCTTAATTCCAATTCCAATAATTCCATTTATAATACCAATCCCTTTAAAAACAATTTTATTAGAATTTGTTCCACCATTCAAGAGATTAACGAATAGAGGTATATTACCTTTATTTAGAAGAATAGTTTTCACACTTTTTAACCAACAAGGGATTAAAGATAAATTCAAGGATATTTTTACGAATACTTATGGATTTTTTTATGAAGAACTTAAATTGATATTAAGTGATTTAACTAAATTGAATGAACCGGAAAAAGAAAAGATTTCGAAGGGTATTCAAGATGATAAATATAAGACAGCAACGATAGATGATGATACGGATAATGAGAAAAAGGCGAAGGATGCTATTGAAGGAACAAATGAGATATTAACGGATAAATTGAAAGATGAATTTAATATTTGTTTGAAGACGACAGTAAAATTCACGGAATATGGAGATAAGTCATTTAATTATGAAAATAAAATGGGAGAATTAAATTGTAATTTTGATAAATTAAAAAATTATTTGAAAAATATAAATTAAGATGGATTTTATAGAATTTATTGTTTTTATTTCAGTTCTTATTGTAGTCATCAATATAATTGGAATATCAATTGTAGTTTTCCATTTATTCATCAAAGTTCCTGTTTCAACTGAAAAACCTGTTTTAGTTTCAAGAGGAGTTCATAATTTCATATTTAATTCTTATCAAAATTTATGTATTTCCACAAGACCATTTTTATTATTAATATTCATATTTTATTTAATTTTTTATGGAATTTATTTATTTATTATTAGAGTAATTCCAAAAACTGGTGGTGAAACCTTATTCATACCAGTTCAAGAACTTTTATTAAAATTTCCACCTCTTCCAGCATTAGATAAATATGGAGTATTTCGATTATTGGATGGAATTTTTAA
>Ga0172367_10006193_pt1 | contig 14161 bp, 15 predicted proteins | sample Lak10m_FD_114542 | JGI IMG/M metagenome (GOLD analysis project Ga0172367, IMG submission 114542) | Freshwater microbial communities from Kabuno Bay, South-Kivu, Congo - kab_022012_10m | ecosystem: Environmental > Aquatic > Freshwater > Lake | place: Democratic Republic of the Congo: South-Kivu... | reverse complement strand
TGAAGTAAATACAATTGCGGAAGAAACCCAATCATTCTTAAATAAATTCTATGATATGCTTTCTGAAAGATTCTTTTGTATTCCTAAAGAGAAGCATCGTTTTGAGATTAAGAAAGAGTATATTAGTAAAGCGGGATTTTGGGTAGCAAAAAAACGATACGCACAATGGATGATTTTGAAGAATGGTATTCCTTGTGACAAGTTAGATGTAAAGGGGTTAGATGTAGTTCGTTCATCGTTTCCAAAATCATTTCAGGACTTTATGGCTAAGTTATTGAAAGATATCCTAATGGGTAAGAGTAACGAAGAAATAAATGAAAACTTATTGGAATTTAAAAAGAACTTACTAAACCTTCCAATTAATAAAATCGCAAAAGGTGGAGCAATCAAAGAGTTGAGTAAATATGATAAAGGTAAATGGAGAAAAGATAGTGGATTGGCGATTGCGAACTTTGAGAAAGGAACACCTGCACACGTGAAAGCCGGAATAGCATACAACCGATTACTAAAATTCTTTGAGTGTCCGTTTAAGCACGAACCAATAAGAGACGGTGAGAAAGTAAAGTGGGTGTATCTAAAACAAAACCCATTAGGAATTGATACTCTAGCGTTCAAAGATTATAATGACCCAAAAGAGATATTGGACTTTATTACCACATACATTGATAGAGAAGAAATCTATAAAGCAGAACTAGAAAATAAATTGGGTGACTTCTATGGTGCACTTAAATGGGAGATGGCATCGGTAGAATCTCAAACGGCAAAAAAGTTTTTTGAATTTTAAACTTTTTTTCGTATATTTGTAAAATAAATTAAAATAATATGGCAAAGGCTAAAAAAACAAAAAAAGTAGAGGAAGTAAAGATTGAAGACCAATCCGAACAACTAGAAAAATTAGGTGATGTAACAATTTCGCAAAAAAGATATGATGAGTGTGAATGGGTATTTCAATTTGATGAAGATTCACCAGAAATATTTGCGTGGACAGATGATGAAATGGATAAGAATGAAGACCCTAAAGTAATCTTTACAATATCTAACATAGAGAATTCTTTCATTAGTTTTAAGAATAGTAAAAATGGTAAGCTATTTAAAATATTTGCAAGACCTATGTCTGATGATGGTAAAGCTTTAAGAGAAAAACAAAGAGAAGCAATTCAAAATTTTAAAACTGATTTAGAAAATGGAAGTGAAAATAAAGAAACTCAAGCCTAATGCAGTAATTCCATCATACGCTAAAATTGGTGATGCTGGAATGGATTTAGTAGCAACCGAAGTTATTAAAGATACTCCCGAACAAATTACTTATGGAACAGGTATTGCTTTAGAAATACCAGAAGGATTTGTAGGATTGGTGTTTCCTCGCTCATCAATAAGAAAAACAGGACTACAACTAAGTAATTCGGTTGGAGTGATTGATAGTGGATATAGAGGTGAACTACAAGCTACTTTTAACAAACTATTTGGTGGTGACCGTTTTTACGATGAAACAAAAAATACGGAAGATACATCGAATGATTTTTATAAAGTAGGTGACCGTATAGCACAAATTATGATTTTACCATATCCACCAATTCAGTTTATTGAAACAAATGAACTTTTAAATTCAGAAAGAGGTGATGGTGGATTTGGGTCAACTGGAAAATAAAAAATAAAAATATGTTTGAGTTTAAAGAAGAAGAACAAATACAACACTCACTTTGGGTTGAAAAATATAGACCTATAAAGTTAGATGATTATGTTGGTAATGAACACCTTAAAAATAAGGTTGCTGGTTATATTGAAAGTGAGGATGTACCACATCTTCTTTTCTTTGGAAAAGCGGGGACAGGTAAAACAACACTTGCAAAGTTAATTGTAAAATCAATTGAATGTGATTATATGATTATCAATGCATCTGATGAAAACAATGTAGAAACCGTAAGAACTAAAGTTAAGAACTTTGCATCATCAATGGGATTCAAAAAATATAAAATTATCATCTTAGATGAGTTTGATTATATGACACCAAACGCACAAGCAATCCTTAGAAACTTAATGGAAACATTTAGTAAACATTGCCGTTTTATTTTGACATGTAACTATGTTGAAAAAATCATCGAACCAATTCAGAGCCGTTGCCAAACTTTTCAAATTACACCACCAACTAAAAAAGATGTTGCTATTCAAATGAGTAAAATCTTAAAAGCGGAAAGTGTTCAGTTTGACCCAAAGGATTTAGTTCCAATTATTGACTCATCATATCCTGATATTCGTAAAATTATCAACACTTGTCAATTGAATTCCCTAAAAGGAAAGTTACAGGTAGATGTTCAAAATCTTTTAGAAAATGATTATAAGATGAAAGTTTTAGAAATCTTAAAATCAAAAGATGATAAGAGAAACAAATATATGAATATCAGACAAGCAGTTTTAGATTCTAAAGCAACTGATTTTTCTGACCTTTATACATTACTATATGAAAAAGTTGATGATTATGCGGGTGAAAACACCGCAAATGTAATTTTAGTTTTAGGTGATGGTGTTGCTAAATCAGCAGTAGCAATTGATAAAGAAATTATAGCAGCGGCAACATTAATTCAAATTTTAAATTTAATATAATATGGCAAACATTATAGGACAAGGTGAACTACCACAAATGCCTGGTAAACAACCAAAAGTAGATATATCAGCATCAGTTCCTGTATTTTGTGAATGTGGTGGTAAAACATTTTTACCCGCTATGAAGATGAGAAAACTTTCTAAGTTAGCATATGGGGGTGACCAGGATATGATGATACCTTTTGAAGTATATCTTTGTGGTGATTGTGGTGTAGAGCAAGAATTATTTAAACCTGTCCAGCTTAGAGCACTAGAGGCAAAAGACAAAATGGAAAGTAGCCCAAAAATTGAATTAGATACAAATGGCTAAAGGATTATTTGACCATATCAACGCAATTACAAAAGAACAAGACCCAAAGTATTGGGATAAGTTAGATGATGCTGATAAAAAGACTTGGAGTAATTGGTTAATCATACGTTATATGTCTATGAATCCTAATTGGGTTGAGATGATAGCGGAAATACAACCATATATTCAAGAAGCACCACCAAAAGCCGTTTATAAGGCACTTATCGGTGTTATACCAAAAGGTAAAACATATCTTCGATATATGAAAGGTAAATCGGTAAAAGATTACGAACAGTGGATAGTTGAGTTAGTTGGTAAATGGTACGAAGTCTCCACAAAAGAAGCATCGGAGTATTTGGACATACTCTATGAAAGTACTACTGGCAGAGAGGAAATTAAACGAATTGCCGAAGCATATGGTACTGACCCTAAGTTAATTACTAAATTAAAACTTAAAGTTTAATTTGGTAAATTCCCCAATTTTTCGTATCTTTACAATATGGCAAAAGTATCATTTTCGCAGTTCTCAATGTGGAGCAACTGCCCCCAGCAATATAAGTTATCGTATATAGATAAGTTAGGTGAAAGTTCAGGTAACATTCACACAATATTTGGTTCGGCAATGCACGAAACCTTACAACATTATCTATCAGTTATGTATGGTGTTTCCAAAAAGCAAGCAGATGAAATTGACTTGGATAAGTTGTTGCTTGATAAAATGAGAGAACATTATACAAAAGAAAAAGAATTACTCACCGAAGGAACTCCTTGTGAGCAAGTTGAGTTAGAAGAATTCTTTGGTGACGGCAGACGAATTATCAGTTGGTTTAAAAAGTATTCTAGTAAATTTTATTCTAAATCAGGTTATGAATTAGTTGGAATTGAGATTCCACTAAACGCACCAATCAAAGAGGGTGTACACTTTATTGGATTCATTGATATTGTTTTAAGAGATTTGGCTGAAAACTCAATCATTATTGTTGACCTTAAAACATCAACAATGGGTTGGAATCAATATCAGAAAGCGGACGAGATGAAAAACTCTCAGATACTTCTTTATAAAAAATATTATTCGGAACTCTTTAATATTTCACTTAATAAAATCAAAGTTGAATATCAGATTATGAGAAGGAAGTTGCCAGAAGATTCTGCATTTCCTATCCCATACATGTCAAAACACGTTCCTTCAAATGGTACTCCATCTGTTACAAAAGCATATGATAGGTTTATGAATTTTGTAAACACCGTTTTTGAAGATGGTGGTACATACAAAGATATTCCTTTCCCTAAAATTCCAGGTACAAATAAAAAGAATTGTAAATATTGTGAATTTTTAGGTAAACATTGTGATGGTAAACCTTAATTTTTGTTTTTTTATTTTGTATATACTTATATATACAAATATATTAAACAAATTTTACAATGAATCAAGAAAACACAAAACTAACTACTGTGAAAATCTTGAAAGATGTGTATTCATCATTTAAAAAAGTATCTTTTGATTCCGATGTTACCTTACAAAAATTGGTTAATCGTACGGTTGAAAGATATGTTTCAGACGAAGAGTTTAGAAAAGAAATGAATGAATACTTAAAACTACAAATTTCAGGTTCACAATTTTAAAATAAGTTATGGCAAAGAAAAAAATATTGTTACTTTCAGATGATTTACGAATGGCGAGTGGTATCGCTACAATGTCCAAAGAATTAGTATTAGGGACAGTTCACAAATACGATTGGTTTCAAGTAGGTGCAGCAATCAACCATCCAGAGCAAGGTAGAGTATTAGATGTATCCGAAGACATACAAAAAACATATGGTATAGCGGATGCTAGTGTTAAAATTTTACCTTGGAATGGTTATGGTAATGCAGACCTTATTCGTCAATTAATTAATGCAGAAAGACCAGATGCTATCTTACACTTTACTGACCCACGTTATTGGACTTGGTTATATGATATAGAGCATGAAATAAGACAAAATATTCCTTTATTGTTTTACGCAATTTGGGATGATTTGCCAGACCCAATGTACAATCGTAATTTCTATGAAAGTTGTGATTGGATAGGTTGTATATCTCGTCAAACTTATGGTATTATCAGTAGAATTAGTCAAAGAACCGATAAACCAACTTGGATACCAAAACAACCTTGGCAAGTTAGTTATGTACCACATGGCATTAATACCGATATATACAAACCAACCGATGTTCCTACCGAATATCGTAATGAAATTTTAGGTGGTAAAGATTATGATTTTATACTTTATTGGTCAAATCGTAATATCAGAAGAAAACAACCAGCTGATGTAATCTACGCCTTTAAATTGTTTTGTGAAAAGATTGGTAAAGAAAAAGCGGATAAGTGTTTGTTACTAATGCACACACAACCTGTTGATGATAATGGTACTGACCTTCCGGCGGTTATTGAAGCGGTTGCACCTGAATGTAATATTCAATTTTCTGAAAAGAGAAGATTACAACATGAATTAAATTGGAATTATAATTTAGCAGATTGTACAATTAACATTGCAAATAACGAAGGATTTGGATTAGCAACTGCAGAATCGGTTATGGCTGGTACACCAATTATTGTAAACGTAACTGGTGGTTTGCAAGACCAATGTGGATTTAGTGTTGATGGTAAAGTATTAACTGCAGAAGATTATGTAGAGATTGGTTCGTTACATGAATGGAGAAAATGGGAAGATAAAGCCGTGGCAGGCTCTTGGGCAACACCTGTTTGGAGTAGAGCATTAGCATTGGCAGGTTCAGTTCCTACACCTTATATTTGGGATGATAGAGTTGATTTGCATGATGTAGCTGAAGCAATTGAGAAAGTTTATAATACTCCTAAAGAGGAAAGAAAAACAAACGCATTAGAAGGTAGAGAATTCTTTATCAATGAAGCTGGATTGACTCATACAAATATGTGTCAAACCTTAATTGATGGAATTGAATCAACATTCAAAAATTGGAAACCAAGAAAAAGATTTGAAGTATTCAAAATTAAATAAGTTATGAGTAAACCAACATTAGTATTTCAGGGACCTATTTTTACTAGAAGTGGTTATGGTGACCATTGTAGAGATTTGATGAAATCACTTCGTAAAATGGATAAGTACGATATAAAGATTATTCCACTTCGTTGGGGTAACACTCCACAAAACCAAGTAAGTGACCAAGACGAATTTGGAAGATGGATGTTAGAAAGAGTTATTGGTGAGATAGGTGATAAGCCAGATGTGTTTATACAGGTTTCAGTAGCAAACGAATTCGAACCAAAAGGACATTATAACATTGGTGTAACTGCTGGTGTTGAAACTACAATTGCTCCTAAAGATTTCATTGATGGTTCTAACAAAATGGATTTGATTATTGTACCTTCTAATTTTACAAAAGCAAATTTAGGTGGAACGGTGTATCAACAAAAAGACCAATCAACGGGTCAAATTGTAGGTGAAATAAAAGTAGATAAACCAATAGAAGTTCTTTTTGAAGGAGTTGATACTGAAGTTTTTTCTAAAGGAAGTGGTAATGATGTATTGGCAAATGTAAAAGAAGATTTTTGTTTCTTAGTAGTTGGTCATTGGTTAAAGGGGTCTTTAGGACAAGACAGAAAAGATATTGGTATGGCAATTAAAACATTTGCAACGGTATTTCAATACCTACCAAAACAAAAACAACCTGCTTTATTAATTAAAACATCGCATGCTGGATTTAGTGTAATTGATAGAGAAACAACTCGTCAAAAAATTGATGATGTTTTAAAAACGTATGGTGAAAAGTGTCCACCAATTTATTTAATACATGGAGATTTGGAAGAAACTGATATGAGTAATCTATACCACAACCATAAAGTAAAAGCGATGTTATCTTTTACTAAAGGTGAAGGATATGGTAGACCATTAGCAGAATTTACTTTAACAGGTAAACCTATTATTGTAAGTAGTTGGAGTGGACATACTGATTTCTTACCAGCTGAAAATGCAGTTCTATTAGATGGTCAACTTACTTCAGTTGATGAATCTGCGGCAGACCAGTTTATTATGAAGGAAGCACAATGGTTTACCGTAAACTATTCAAATGCTGCAAATAAAATTTATGATGTATATAACAAATATAATTCTTATTTGGATAAATCACAAGGTTTGAAAGAAAATACGCTTAAAAACTTTACTTTAGAAAAAATGCATGATAAATTTACTCACATTATTGATACTTATGTAAAGAAAGCACCGCAATTAGTACCATTTAACATGCCAAAAGTTAATAGTACTAAAATGCAAATACCAAAATTAAATAAAGTTTAATATGCCCTTTGCAAATCAATACATACCTTATATGAAATTTGAATTTGCCGCTGTTAAAAACAGGCTAAAACCTAGAAATTTTTACAAAATAATAACGTATGAATACGCCGATGGAACGAAAAAAACCTTTTCTGGTCCAAAAGCGGCACTTATCTTTTTAGTTGGTATAACTCCTGACCAAAAATTACAATGTATTAAAATTAGTGAAGTTAGACCTTCTAAATTTTTTGCATGGTTTAAAAAACTAATAAAACCTTCAATCACTTGTGAACAAATAAAGCAATTCTATGATTTGCAAAAATTTGAAAAAATATTAATTGAGGACACGAAGTTAGGAAAAGGTATTTTTGCAAAATTAAAAACCGATTCGGTATATAACCAAAATCCAGAAACTTTTAGAACTTATTCATTAGACGGCATAAAACAAATAAAAACCATCTATTTGGATGATAACTGGCTAAAGAACACTCTTTTAGATATGAAGTGTTTTGAACCAGAAGATTTGAATAAAGATGGTATAGTTACAAAAGAAGAACGTAGAATATACGCAGAACAACAATTTTTGGCGAAAAAAGAGAAGTTTAAATTATCTTAAAGAAACTTATTCTTTGAAATATTTATATTTACTGTAGAATAGAACCTATAAGTATAATATAAATGGCAATTACTAAAAGACTCATAAAGGGTGCACCCCTTACGGCACAAGAAATGGATGATAACTTAACGGTACTTGAAGAAACTTCAAGTTCCCTTTCATTAGTATCATCATCTCTTAATTCGGTTTCATCTTCATTATCATCAATATCGGCATCGGTATCCAATCTTTCTTCACTTACAGGAAATATTAGTGGACAATTCACAGGTAGTGTTTTAGTTTCCGGTAGTAATGCAAGTTTAAAGATTGATACTACAATTTTGGCCAATGATACTTCAACCAATAGGGTTTTAGTACATAATTCATCAACGAATACCGTTGGTTGGAATACCGTAGGTGGTGTTAGCACATCAGGAACTTCTGGTACAAATGGTACTGCGGGGTCAGGTGGTACATCTGGCTCTGGAGGTACATCTGGTGTAAATGGTACATCGGGAACAAATGCACCAGGATTTACATCAGGTACTGCGGGGTCAGGTGGTTCATCGGGTACAACTGGTTCTGCTGGTACATCAGGTACCGCAGGTTCTGAAGGAACTTCTGGTACAAATGGTTCATCTGGTACAAATGGTTCATCTGGTACATCTGGCTCAACAGGTACTGCGGGTTCTTCTGGAACAACTGGAACTGCAGGTTCTTCGGGTAGTACGGGTTCATCAGGCACAACGGGTTCTTCTGGTACATCAGCTGTAGGTTCTTCTGGTACAAGTGGTAGTGGGGGTTCGAGTGGTTCTTCAGGAACTACTGGTACAACTATTAGAGTACAACAATTAGCAGGTAGTGAAATTACTGGCGTTAGTAAAGTTGTATTTGATGGGGCAGGTGTAATAAACGATGGCGGTGGACAGGTTACGATTAGTATAGCAGGTGGAGGTGGTGGTTCTTTGACATTTGTAACTGGTTCATCAACATTTTCGAGCATAAGTACAGTCACTTTAGCAGGTTCAATAAACGCATCAAGTACAGGTCCTGGTGCACTTACTTTATCTTCATTAGGTTCTGAAAGTGGTGGTGGAAGTGGAAGTAATGGTACATCGGGTACTTCGGGTTCATCAGGATTTACTGGTTCTTCTGGTTCATCGGGAAGTGCAGGTTCTAACGGTAGTGGTGGTACAAGTGGTACATCATCTTTAGGTACATCGGGAACATCTGGTTCGAATGGTTCACCTGGAACATCAGGATATAACGGTTCAGATGGTTCTTCGGGTTCTAGTGGTATTAATGGTACTGCTGGAACAAGTGGAACTGGAGTACAACTATTAGTTACTGGTGCTGGAGGTACTATCCTAACCGATATAAGAGCTGTTAATTTTGGTACAAGTTTTACATTAACATCGGGTGGTACATATTCTGCATCACTAGAAGTATCTGGATTTGCAACAAGTGCTCCTCCAGGTACGGTATCTTCATCTCAACAAATTAGAAATTTTGGAGAATTTCCAGCATTAGATACTTTTAACATTTACACCGCAAACCAATCAATTACTGGTAAAGTCAGTATAACTGGTTCATTGGATGTTACTGCACAATTTACCGCATCATTGCCTGAAGATTACCTTTGGATTGGTGGACCTGACCAAAAATCTAGAATAATTTCTAAGAATGAATTAACAGGTAGTATTGGTGGTGGCGGTGGTAGTGGAACTGGTACTGGATTTCCATTTACTGGTTCTGCATTTTTAAGTGGCAGCTTAAACGTAACGGGTTCAATCGATGTAACGGGCTCTATCTCAGCATCTGCATTTTATGCAAATACAACAGGAGTACCCGAAATTAATTCACCATCATCTTTAAAACTAACTGCAATTGCAGGACCAGTCCAAATAACAACATCATCTCTTAGATTGGCAACATTTACTGACGCACAAACATCTAGTTTAACTGCGGTAAATGGTGATTTGATTTATAATTCAACATCAAATAAATTCTGGGGATACGCTAATGGAGCTTGGGTAGCATTGCATTAATAACATATGAGAGAATATAACGTTATCTTAAAAAAGGATATTGATTACGATGAGTTTTGGAATGATATGGAGAGTGATGCCGATGGTGGTAAACTATATATTCCAAATCGCAGAGTAGAATTTACAAACGAAAGAGCCGCATCTTTACGTCAATGTTGGTATTTGCTTACCGATGAAGAAGCTGAACAACTTAAATCGGATGAAAGGGTATTTGACGTAGAAATTCCACCCGAATATAGAACTGATATTATAATCGGTACAAGACCAACGCAATATTCTGATTTTACAAAAACAACATCGGATAGTGGTGCGTATGTAAATTGGGGATTATTGAGATGTTCTCTACCTACGAATGGTTACGAATCGGGTAATGGTCAACCTATAAATACATATTATAATTACTCATTGGATGGTACGAATGTTGACGTAGTAATACAAGATAGTGGTATAGAAGTAAATCATCCAGAATTTCAAGATGCTTTAGGTAACAATAGAATTGAACAAATAAATTGGGCAACAGTTAGTGGATTAGCATTTACCCAAAATGTAAATCATTATAGAGATTACGATGGACATGGTACACATGTGGCGGGTATTGCTTGTGGTAAAACTTACGGATGGGCTAAAAATGCAAAAATTTATGCTCAAAAACTGAGTGGATTAGAAGGTGCTGGTGATAGTGGTACTGGTATTTCAACAACTTATGCATTTGATGCAATTAAAATTTGGCATAGAGATAAAGGAATAGATTCAACTTTAGGATATAAAAGACCAACCGTTGTCAATATGAGTTGGGGGTATTTACAACCATACGATAGTGTATTGAGTATAACATATAGAGGAAATACATTTTTAACAGGTAGTGCTGTATTAGATGAATTTTGGAGAAGCACTAACGCAGGACTTCCAATAATCAATGGTTCGAGTTTTGGATACAATTTTGTAACAAACGTAAGAGTTTCATCAACCGATACTGATATTGAAGAAATGATTGATGCGGGTATTATTATATGTATTGCTGCAGGAAATCGTTCTCATAAAATAGATATTAGTGGTGGAGCCGATTATGATAATAATATTGTTCCAGATAGTGGAAGTGAAGGTACAATATATTATCATAGAGGTTCATCTCCGTATTCAACTAGGGCATTTATTGTTGGAAGTTTAGATTATGATACATATGATAATACATTTGACCAAAAAGCAACATATAGTGAAACGGGTCCAGGTGTGAATATTTGGGCACCAGGAACTTCTATAATGAGTTGTACATCCACAACAAATAAATGGGGAGCTGGTTCTCAAAATTATTATCTTAACTCATCATACAAGCAAACAAACATAAGTGGAACATCAATGGCATCACCACAGGTAGCAGGTGTTGCTGCATTATTTCTACAAGCAAATCCAACTGCGAGTGTTACTCAAATTTTAACATCTTTACAAAGAAAAAGTACACCTTTAATTTATACAGGTTCAAACTCATCTTCTTATACTGATTTTAGAGCTTTGCAAGGTAGTTCAAATAGACATCTTTTTTCACCATTTTCATCTTCACCTAGTGCACTAACATTTTCTGGTTCGTTCAGTATATCAGCAAACATAAAATTTACTTAATTTTTTATCGTTTTACTTTTTTACTTTATATTTATATATACAAATATATTTTTCAATTAGATTTGGAAAATTTGTAAAAAAACCTTATATTTGTATCTATGATAAATGTTACTTATGCAATTACCGTTTGTAATGAGATAAACGAAATTACAACACTCATTGATTTCTTAAAAGATAAAATTGGTACGGAAGATGAAATATTAATTCAATATGATTCGGATTCCGCAACTTCTCAGGTTAAAGATTATCTAAACATAATAACCCAATTTCACAACAGAATAAGAGTGATTGAATTTCCTCTTAATAAAGATTTTGCATCATTTAAAAACAATTTAAAAAATCATGCAAATGGTATTTTTATATTTCAAATAGATGCGGATGAAATTCCATCCGAATATTTGATTGAAAATATACATTCATTTTTGGAATATAATAAAGATGTAGACCTTTTCTTTGTACCAAGAATTAATACCGTAAATGGTTTAACACCAGAACATATTAAAAAATGGGGATGGAAAGTAAATGATAAAGGATGGGTAAATTTTCCTGATTATCAAACACGTCTTTATAGAAGAACTTCGGAAATAGAATGGCAAGGTAAAGTACATGAAAGAATTATTGGGTATAATACACTTTCAGTTTTACCACAAGAAGAACAATTTTGTTTGTATCATCATAAGCAGATTGAAAGACAAGAAAAACAAAACGCTTTATACGATACAATATGAAAGTAGCATTCCTAACTGAAATGGGGTTTATTGGTAAAGTTCCATCGGTACATCCAAATATGAGAACGGAATTTGCTTGGATGCATGCTTTAGACGCTGACCATTTTAATATTCATAACATCGATGATGTAAAGGGGTATGACCATATCTTTGTTATATTTCCAAAAGGTAAAACTTTTTTAAGTTCGGAAGGTAGTACTTTAATCAAAGGAATAAATCCAGTTTCAGAATTATTACGCCAACCTATTGTTCAAAGAATAAAAGAGAAAGGAAATGGGGCAGTACATTATATCCAAGAAGGACCTCATTGGTGGTGGAATGATTATGAGGTAAATGACCAAATATATTTTTACAATTTCCTTTCAGAATGTGATTCAATCTTTACTCACAATTCATCTGACGTTCCGTATTACAAAGGTCTTTTTCCTAACAAAGAAGTAAGACCTATCTTTACCCTTATGATTGAGGAATTGGTAAAAGATATAGTTCCTACAAAAGAAAATAAAGCAATTATAGGTGGTAACTTTGCAAGATGGTATGGTGGATTTGAAAGTTATATAATTGCAGATACTTTTGAGTGTGAAATATGGGCGCAAGAATCTCATGCTAAAAGAGTTGGTGAAGATAGTGTAGATGGTATAAAACATTTTCCAAGAATGATTTGGCAAGTTTGGATGAATGAATTATCTAAATTTAAATACGCAGTACATATGATGCCAACGGTAGCGGCTGGTACGTTCTCTCTTAATTGTGCGTACTTTGGAATACCTTGTATTGGAAACATATTAGTTGATACGCAAATATTGTGTCATCCAAATCTTTCAGTTGATGTATATGATATACAAAACGCAAGAAATTTGGCAAAGATATTAAAAGATAATCCAACATACTATACTATGTGTTCGGAAGCTGCAAAAGATAATTATCACACTCACTACTCAGTTGATGTTTGGAAAAATAGAATGAAAAATTATTTAGGATGATAAGTGTTATATTAAATGGTTACAAAAGAGCAGAGAATCTTAATGAGCAATTAGAAGCATTAAGAAACCAATCAGTACAACCAGATGAAATACTTTTTTGGTATAACAATCCTGGTGATAATGACCTGATTAATTACGATATAGGAACTGAAATAGCCGGTGCATATTGTAATTACAACTTTGGTGTGTGGGCACGATTTGCATTTGCATTTATGGCTCGTAATCCTTATGTGTGTATTTTTGATGATGATACAATACCTGGCCGTAGATGGTTAGAAAATTGTATGGAAACAATGAAAACACATGAAGGATTATTGGGTACGGTTGGATTACTATATCCAGTACCACTCCCAGCAGAACATTCATCTTATTACGAACACTATCTACGTTTTGGTTGGCCAGAAGCGGGTAACAATGATAAAACCGTTCAAGTTGATTTAGTTGGGCATAGTTGGTTCTTTAAGAAAGAATGGTTATCTCATATGTGGAGAGAAATACCTGACCCAAAGTATAACACTTGTGGTGAAGATATGCACTTCTCATATATGTTACAAAAGTACGCTGGTATAAACACTTATGTACCACCACATCCTCGTTCTGATATGGAATTGTGGGGAAGTATTAAAGGTGGGACTTATGGTGGAGATGCTAATTCTCTTTGGGAAAGTAACCAACGAAGTATTGATGGTGTACCATTCAAGCAATTAATGAATCAGTATTTTAACGAACAAAGACAAAAAGGTTGGAAATTAGTAAATGAGTAAAGAATATCCGATATTAATATGTTTTGGTACTAGACCTGAATGGTTAAAAGTAAAACCATTAATTGACCTTTTACCAAAGAAACATTATAAAACATTATTTACAGGTCAGCATGAAGACCTACTTAAAGATGTTCATGTTGATTTTAGAGTAAACATAGAAGAAAGTTTTCGTCATACTAGATTAGATTCTATTATGATTGGTTGTATGGAATATTTTCCTAACTACAACTTCGGAGCAGTGTTGGTG
>Ga0172367_10006191_pt1 | contig 14167 bp, 15 predicted proteins | sample Lak10m_FD_114542 | JGI IMG/M metagenome (GOLD analysis project Ga0172367, IMG submission 114542) | Freshwater microbial communities from Kabuno Bay, South-Kivu, Congo - kab_022012_10m | ecosystem: Environmental > Aquatic > Freshwater > Lake | place: Democratic Republic of the Congo: South-Kivu... | reverse complement strand
TTCAAGCGTCCAGATTTTGCCGTCTGCGCCATAAACCGGGATCAGTAAAGCATCTAACCAGCAACGTTGCGGCCATGCTCCACGCTTTACCCTGGGGCAAAAAACAACGGCTTTCTTGATCGCGTAAGGGTGCTGGGTTGGATCGGACAGCGCAGCCGCCAATAACTCAGCCGCATGTTTTGCCACCGCTTCATGCTGGCGCAATTCTTCGGATTGGCGTTGCTGGCGTTCAGTTTCAATTTGTTGTTTGAAGGCTGCCCGTTCTTCGGTGGTGTAGGTCTGTTCGTTTTGGGCTTGCCAATGTTCATCTAACCCAGTGGAAAAGTCCCCAAACACGCCGCCGCGTAAGTCGTCGAACAATTTGCACCATCCGGCATCATTGCCACGTCCTTTGTCATAACCTGGGAATCTGTGCAGTTTGCCGGGTTGGATCGTGTCCGGCGGTTGCAGGCCGTGTGCTTGAATAGCGGTTTTGAAGGATTCGACAGCATTAACCATGCAATGCTCCCACGAAAAAGAACCAAGGCGCCAGCCGGTAAACGGTGGCTTTCAAGTGGTAACGGATCGGGTTAGAATGTTTTGCCTGAAATGATTTTGAAGCCGCTTGGGGTTCGCCTACCCCGGTGGCTTTTTTATTGTCCGTCATCAGCTTTAACCTCCGGGCTTGCATTACCTAGTAATTCATCCGCTGCCAACTTGATGGCCAGCAATAGCGAACCTCTAACATAATTGCCTTTGATTTCGCTGGGTATCTCGTTCCCGCTATCGTCATCGACTAAAAATCGCTCTAACAAATGTGCGCATGTGTGAATGATGCAATGAGCCTGCTCCGCTTTTTCGTTATATTCGCTCATTGTGCCCCCTTGCGGCCTGCTTCCAACTCAGACACTAACGCTTTAATTGCATCATCATCAGCGCCAGCAATACGGGCTTTATTGATTTGTTCGACTTCGTAACCGGGCCAGCCCACACGACCGCCGCCAATGTTGACGGGGCGGTAAATAAGCCTTTGGAAATATCTCGATAGAGTGCCGACCGACTCTTGCCGGTTAAGTCACAAACTAAGGGACGACGATACAGAGCCGTTAATGACGGTTGATTTTGTGGGGTTCTGGGTGATTGTTGTAATGCCATTTTCCAAGCCTCCAATAGTGAATTGGTTTCGCCGCTCTGGTATCGGTGCGGCTTGGGTAGAGCATTTTAGGCATATTTTTTATAGAAGCTTGGAAGGAAGTCGTTACTTGTTTCCACCTTCAGTGCGGAATACTGAGTTCACAATTGAAATTACTAAAGTAGCTGTCTCTAATATCTTCTTAATCTCATCAGGATCAGTTATTTTTGTTTCTTCCGCTTCTTTATCAAGCTCTTTCTTAATTTTTTGGTATTTTTTGGTTGCTGACTTTTCTGTCTTATTAAAAATTCGCTCTATTTCGTCGGATACTCTTTCATCGGCTTTTTCAAATGCTAATCCTTCGTCCCGGCATCTTTGAAAAAGATCAAACAATATATATTCATACTCAGGATCGCGTGGACGATTGTTTTTACGCTTTAGTTTTCCAGATAAAATATCGGCAATAAAATCTCTTGTTCGCCAGGTTAGTTCTTGGTCAGACTTTAGTAAATCAACTATGTGGTTTATGTTGCCATAACTAAAATGCCACTCGGCGTTATAAAGCTGATAGTCACCACAGTAAGAATCTTCTTCCTGATCGTTGATTAATGGCCTATCAACTAACTCCTTTTTCCATTCCTTTTTACGCTCTTCGCGTTCGCGTTGATCTGCAATAGATTCTGGATTAGGAGCATTTTTCAACCAACTTATAAATTCAAGACGATCTAAATATCCAGTATTGTGAGTCATTCAACACCTCGTCAAAGTGCAAACCGTCCGAAAGGATTAACCGGAAACGGGGGACGAATCCCGCTTGTTGCTCCGTCGAGCTATCCGGTTAAATTGAATTATACCGCTGCTTTCCTGAGCGGGGTTACATTCCAAGCCTTACCCTTCTCACAAGCTTCTATGAAGTTTGCCAGCTTTTGCAATGCGGCTTTGCGCTCGGCAAAGTAATCATGCCGGTTATAGATACCCTCAACGCCCTTGATTTTGTGATTTAAGCAGCGTTCAGCGATATGTGGCTCAATACCTAAGGCTGCAAGGTGCGTGCGTGCTGTGCGTCTAAAATCGTGGATTGTGAAAGGCTCAACGTCTGGCATATTGGCTTTCACTTTGGATAACGCTACATTCAATGTGTTTTCGTGAATGTAGGGTAATCGTCTGTCTTGGTATTGCCTTGCAGGAAATAGGTATTCACCATCAGACAGCCGGATAATATCCCGCAACAATTCAACGGCCTGCCTAGGCAATGGAATGATGATTTCTGCTTTGGTTTTGGTGTCGCTGGTGGTTAGTCGCCAGGTGGCGTTATCCAGGTCGAACTGTTCAATACGTGCGGTAATCAGTTCGCCTTTTCTCACGCATAGCATTAACAACAGTTTGAAGGCGTAATCATTCAACGAAGAAAAGCCTTTAGTTTTGCGCATGGCTGCAAACAGTGTTACCAGCTCATCACGAGACAAAGCCCTTTCCCGTGCTTCCTCTTTGCCGCCAGCGTCCGACAAATCAAAGGCCGAAGCAGGATTGAACTGAATGATATGGCGCTTAATAGCAAAGTCGAACATGCGCTTTGTCCAGCGCAACACGTCATTGGCAATGGTTGGCGCTCCACGTTCAACAATGGTTTCCAGCATCTTGGATATGTCCATCGGCTTTACAGCATCAACGGGTATCTTGCCGATATTGGGCTTTATATCCTTCTCGATTCTTGATCTGACAATGTTGGGATGCTTCCAGCGCCCCAGTATGTTTTTGGTGAAGTATTCATCAGCCAATTGACCGACCGTGTAAGCGTTTTTTGCAGCTTCTATCTTTTCCAAGGCTTCCGCTTTGCGTTCCTGCTTCTCGGCTGCCACGTCATAACCCAGCGCCACACGCGCCCTTAGTTCTTTAGCCTGTCTGCGTGCCTCTGCCAAGGATAAGTCGGCATAACTGCCCAAGTTCATCACTCTGCGTGTACCTGCAAAGCGATAACGGAAACGCCAAACAGGTGTGGCCATGTCGTTTCTAAAGCTCAGAGACAAGCCGCCACCATCACCACGCTGTTCAAAGCGTTCGCCGTTTTTAATCCATGCCTTTATCTGAATGTCTGTTAATTCGCTCATCATCGCCTCCAAGGGTGGGCACCAGTAAAAAACACCACTTTCAGTAACTGGTGCCCGTCTTGGTGCCCATCTATTATGCGCTTGTTTGGGATTAAATGGGAAGCACACGGACACAAAAAAGCCCAGATTTACTGGGCTTCGTTAGGTTGTTAAAACTGTCTGGGACAGTCTGAAACATCACTCAATGTTCTGGATTTGCTCGCGCATCTGCTCGATCAATACTTTCAGATCAATCGAAATTTGCGTCATTTCCCGGTCGGCGGATTTTGAACCGAGGGTGTTGGCTTCTCGGTTCATTTCCTGCATGAGGAAGTCCAGGCGACGCCCCGTGGGTTCGGGTTGGTTGATGGCGCGCAGGACTTCGGCAACATGGGTTTGTAAACGATCCAGTTCTTCAGCGACGTCCAGCTTTTGTGCCATCAGTGCCAGTTCCTGTTCCAGGCGATCAAAGTTGGGTTCGGCGACCAGTTCTGATATGCGGGCGTTTAACTTGCTGCGTAATTTATTCAAAACTTCCGGCATACGCTTGTTCGCGGTATCAACCAGCTGCTCGATTTTTTCGCAGCGTTCAGTTAGCAGAGTGGCCAGCTGTGCGCCTTCCCGGGCGCGGGTGTCGAGCATTTTGTCCAGGGTGCTGTTGAGTAGGTTGATTATTTTAGCTCGTAACTCATCTTTGTCAGTTTCCGGTTCTTGCTGTACACCAGGAAACATCAGTACGTCCAGTGCGGAAAAAGGTTGTGGGTTGGTCATGCTGGCTTCGATTTCGGCAGTTGCGGCCAATAATTTCTGCACGGTTTCGGGGTGGATGTTAAAGCTTTGACTGCCCGGTTGTTTTTTATAGCTCAAACCACATTCGATTTTGCCGCGTTTGAGTTTGTCGGCAATCAATCCGCGTAAATCCACTTCCACGAAACGCAAACGTTCCGGAAGCTTGATGCTGACATCGCTGTAACGGTGATTGACCGAGCGCAGTTCGCAGAGGATAGTCAAGTTGTCGACGCTAATTTCGCCATCTGCAAATGCAGTCATGCTTCTTATCATTTTTCACCTATAATCTCGCGATCAGCCGCCGCGAACCGTACATAAAATGGCCGAATACTACGATCCGGAAACTTACCCTCAGCAGTGGAATTATCTGCAATCGGGCACCATTATAGATCAGTACATCATTGAGCGTGAGCTGGCGCATGGCGGCTTCAGTTCTGTCTATCTTGCCAGGCAGCTTGAAGATCAGATTCAAGTTGCCATCAAGGAGTATTTGCCCAGAAAGCTGGCGCATCGAACATGGAACAATATTGTGGTTTCCAATAATGAAGAAACCTTGATCATGTTCCGGCAGGGGCGAGCGTTGTTTTTTGAAGAAGCCAAAGTATTGGCGACTCTGAAACATCACAATATTGTCAATGTGATCAACTTTTTTCAGGCTAATGAAACCGTGTATATGGTGATGACTTACGATTATGGCATCACACTGGATAAAATCCTGCAGAAAAAACTGATTCCGATCACCGAAGCTTTTTTACTCAAGGTATTCAGATTGCTGCTGAAAGGTCTGGATGTTATCCATAGTCATCAGATTGTGCATCTGGATATCAAGCCTGCCAATATTTTGATTCGTGCTGAAAATGACCCGCTGTTGCTGGATTTCGGCGCCATTCGAAGGTTTCCCAGTCCAGTCAGTCATCATCGAGCCAAGGTTCTGACCAACGGTTTTTCGCCGATAGAGCAATACGATTCTCGCGGTAGTCTTGGGCCTTGGTCGGATCTATACGCTGTAGGAGCCACCATGCGGGCGTGCCTTGATGTAGCTGTGCCGCCGAGTTCGACTGAGCGCATCAAACAGAATAATCTGCCATTAGCTACCAAGGTTTATAAACGCAAATTTCCCGATTATTTGCTTCAGGCTATAGATTGGGCAATGGCAATACATCCTGACGACCGTCCGCAAAGTGTTGCCGAATTGGCTGAGGCGTTGTCGGTATGAATCCGGGCCTAGAAGAGTTTGAAAACGGTTCTCGCTGTTATTGCATACTCGCATCCTGCTAGAATAGGATTTGTCGGTGTAAGTCCGAATAATTAAAAAGACTAAACGCCAGTTTTCCCTTCGGGAACAGCATTCATCGATTTATTCCAGGTGGCCAAAATGGATATATTCATCAACAATACAGCCTCATGCATCGCATTGAGCGCGGCTGGTATTTTCTTTATGGCAGGTTTGCTGACCGGGCTATGGAAATATTTATGCATGCGCAAACATCCTAATGCGGAAGCGCCCTATTATGTTAGTACTGCACATCGTGCGGCATTAATGTATGCGTTTTCGGCCCAATTACTGGGCGTGTTTGCCGGGATCAGTGCGTTTCCAGGGTGGGTGAATACAGTGGTCGTGACTCCTCCCTTGGTGTTTTTTGGTATCGCCATCGTGCATTATGTGCAGTTGGGCATGATCACGCTAAGCAATAATAGTTTGCGAGACTCAACTGACAAAGCGAAAGATTATCTAATTCTAAACGTACTGGCTGTGGCTGAAATTGGCGGGTTTGGCGTGTTATTGCTTGGTTTTTTTATTCGATTATGGGAATGAGCTTTAGTGGCTTCAGGTTGGGCGTGCGCATAGAGTCAAAATGACTCAGCTCAGCCAGCAATTCTTTGAAACTGGCTGGTTGCGGCTTGGATTCTTGAGGCGTACCCCGAGATATAGATGTTAGATAGCTTAAGATCTCTAAAATTGAGGCCAGTTTTCAAGGTGGCGTATATTGCTTAGTCCAAAGTGAGTTGCCACAGGCTTCTCTTTCTCTGCACCCAATCTGTATGCCCCGTTAATGCTTCTAATTGGCCTCGGTTTTTGTCTTCTGTTTGGTTGCAGGAGTTAGGTCGATAAAATTTAAGTTGGAGTATCCAAACTGATACTTGCGTTACTCTATTTTGATATTTGGCCATTGATTTGATAACAAAGCCCGATTTTCAAATGATTTTGCCCCCCCAGCATTCGACAAGAACTGATTTTCTGCGGCTTGTAAGTTACTTGTTATGTTGGGTTAGATGCTTTTTATCTGTGTTTTGAGCTGCCACTATTTTCGTTGTCATGAGTGAAACATAATTGACATTCTGTTTTTTTTGATTTTCAGGTAGAATGGGCAAATTTTTCATTGACCTTGTCTGTGAAGAAACTACGGCAATGGTGCCAAAGGTTACAACGTTTTTATCTCCATACTTAGAGTATAACCATGACTGATTTATCGCTATACAGAAACATCGGCATCTTCGCGCACGTCGATGCAGGTAAAACCACCACGACCGAGCGGATTTTAAAGCTGACCGGGAAAATCCATAAAATCGGTGAAGTACACGATGGTGCAGCGACCACAGACTTCATGGTGCAAGAACAAGAACGCGGCATCACCATCCAATCAGCAGCGACCACCTGTATGTGGCCGGGCAGTACTAACCAATTTCCAGCGCACCGTTTCAATATCATTGACACCCCGGGTCACGTTGACTTTACAATCGAAGTTTATCGTTCGCTGAAAGTGTTGGACGGCGGTATCGGCGTATTTTGCGGTTCTGGTGGTGTTGAGCCGCAATCGGAAACCAACTGGCGTTATGCGAACGACTCAAAAGTTGCTCGTGTCATTTACGTCAACAAACTGGATCGACTGGGCGCAGATTTCTATCGCGTCGTAAAACAAGTCGAAGACGTATTGGGTGCTAAACCCGTTGTGATGACACTGCCTATCGGTCGTGAGGATGATTTTTCTGGCGTTGTCGATTTGTTGACTCGTAAAGCTTGGATTTGGGATAACTCTGGCGATCCGTTGAAATACGAAATCAAAGATGTTCCAGCTGACATGGTTGAACAAGTCGAAGAATGGCGTGCGAAATTGATTGATCAAGTTGCCGACCAAGATGACGACATCATGGAGAAATATTTGGAAGGCGAAGAACCGACTATCGAAGAAATCAAACGTTGTATCCGTAAGGGCACCATCGCAATGGATTTCTTCCCGACCTTCTGCGGCTCTTCTTTCAAAAACAAAGGTGTGCAATTGGTATTGGATGGCGTTATCGAATATTTGCCAAATCCAACCGAAGTCAAGCCTCAACCCGAAACCGACATCGAAGGTGTTCCAACGGGTGAATTTGCAACGGTCGATGCGAATCGTCCTTTGCGAGCACTGGTGTTCAAAATTATGGATGACCGTTTTGGCGCATTGAACTTTGTCCGTATTTATTCCGGTACATTGAAAAAAGGTGACTCAGTTTTGAATACCTTTACCGGCAAAACCGAACGTGTTGGCCGGATGGTGGAAATGCACGCCGACGACCGTTCGGAAATCGATAGCGCGCAAGCCGGTGACATTGTGGCGTTGATCGGATTGAAAAACGTACAAACCGGTCACACCTTGTGCGACCCGGACAAACCAGCTACTTTGGAGCCTATGGTATTTCCTGATCCCGTTATCTCGATTGCGATTTCTCCTAAAGACAAAGGTAGTAACGAAAAAATGGGCATCGCGATCGGCAAAATGGTGGCCGAAGATCCATCTTTCCGTGTCGAAACCGACCAGGAAAGTGGCGAAACCATCATCAAAGGTATGGGCGAACTGCATCTTGACATTAAAGTCGACATTTTACGTCGTACCCACGGTGTAGATGTCAACGTTGGTAAACCTCAAGTGGCTTACCGTGAAACTATTACCCAACGCATCGAAGACAGTTACACCCATAAAAAGCAATCGGGTGGTTCCGGTCAGTACGCTAAGATCGACTACATCATCGAACCAGGCGAGCCAGGCAGCGGTTTTGTTTTCGAATCCTCTGTTACCGGTGGTAACGTGCCGCGTGAATACTGGCCTGCTGTGGAAAAAGGCTTTAAAGCCAGCATAGAGAAAGGTGTTTTGGCTGGTTTCCCTTGTTTGGATTTCAAAGTCAATTTGACCGACGGGGCTTTCCATGCGGTTGACTCTTCATCTATTGCTTTTGAAATTGCGGCGCGTGCGGCTTATCGCCAATCGATCCCAAAAGCCAGCCCGCAATTGCTTGAACCTATCATGAAAGTCGATGTGTTTACACCCGAAGCACACGTCGGTGATGTCATTGGAGACTTGAACCGTCGTCGTGGCATGATCAAATCACAAGATCCAGGTGTGACTGGCGTCCGCATCAAAGCTGATGTGCCACTGAGCGATATGTTTGGCTATATTGGCGATTTGCGTACCATGACTTCTGGTCGTGGCCAGTTCTCTATGGAGTTCTCACATTACATCGCATGCCCACGCAATGTTGCGGAAGAAGTGATTAAAGAAGTGAAGGAACGCGAAAAAAATAAATAAAGCCTTTGATGTGCAGCTAAGAGAGTTGGGCTGATTTTTAGTTGCACTTTTCTGCGTTTTATGAAGAATTACTCAACTCCCGCTATGAGGGAGTTGATTTTTTATCCATAAAGTTTCCGCAATGGCCGGAAGCTTATTCAATTATCAATCCTTGGAAGGACTTTATGGCTTTTGTTATCACCGAGAACTGTATTAAATGCAAATTCACCGACTGCGTTGACGTTTGTCCAGTCGATTGTTTTCATGAGGGGCCAAATTTTCTGGTTATCGATCCGGACGAATGTATCGATTGCACTTTATGCGAACCGGAGTGCCCAGCTAATGCCATACACGCCGAAGATGATGTGCCTGTAGATCAAGAACACTTCATTGCATTGAATGCTGAATTGGCAAAAGTTTGGCCGACAATTAGCGAAGTGAAAGATCCGCAGCCTGATGCGGATGAGTGGAACGGTAAGCCAAATAAATTTCCGTTGCTGGAAAGATAAACGATTCGTTGAAGTTTATGCCGATTGGTAGCTGAATCAATCGGCGTTTTTATTTGACGTTAACAAAAGCTGTTTAAATTACGCCGTACTCGATGACAGGCATCACCCAATAGTGGATGTCTTTGCTTGAAAATTTGTGGTTCAGGCTATCAATTAAATTTGAAATGACCGGTTTCGTAGCGTAAATCTGAAATCGGCGTGTTTTTCCATTTGGACCTTCTTGTTCTGTCAAAAAACGTGTTATACGGTGGTCGTCCCGGCCATCCAGGGATATCTCCTCAGATTTGGCAAGCTCTTGTTCAAAGCTTACGATGCATTCTGCAACCGCTATTTCAACTTCTGAATTGACAATAAAGGTGGCTTGATACTGTTGGTCAGCAATGGAATTCAGCAATTCGTCTTCGCTATTAAATTGATCGGAAACATTTTTGATTGCTTCCAAATGTCTGCCGCGGCGACGCTCACCATGCCGTTTCTCTATGAATTGTCCGTTGTTAGCTGCAGATTGCAATTGTCTCGGATCGTTGCGCCAGCTGCGATGATAAAATCGTCTAACCAGTACATAACGACCATTAAGGCGGCGATTTTTTAACCCTTTAATGGCCATCATCACGGAAAATTCGGAATCCAGGGTAACCAAGCCATGATATTCAACAGAACCTAGTTGATTGTCCTTTAAAGTCAATATCTCAATATTGATGATCCGTCCCGGCTTTCGGAAGAATCCTCTGTCAAGGGCAGGTGATACAAACTCTGCTATTTCTTCATGTTTGGTATTCGCTGGAATGCGTCGTAAAAAAATGTTCATAACCTAGGCTTGGATTAATTGGAACCGCAGGAAGTAGATTGTTATGCCATATTGAAAAGCTTAGCACCCTAGATTTCATTCTGCAGTAAAAATAAAGCTATAGCGGTAGATATACAACATCTTAATCAAATCCTAATAATTAAAGCCAAAATCAAAGTCCATAGAACATTCAAAGAGCCTTTATAAAGTGTAATCACTTGTCAGCTTGAAGCAGTCTTTGAGACTGACTGATCAAGGCTAAAAGGCATGATCAATGCCTTTGTATTGAGGGGTATGCTATATTTTCAAACCTTAGCAGTGAATGCTGCCGCGCATCTCGTTAAATAAAACTGTATATGTATCTTAGAAAGTTAATATTTTTATTGTCACTGGCAATATTAGTCCAAGCCTGCGGGCAAACTGGGCCACTCTATATGCCAGATAGTCCTCCTCCTATTTATACGCCTAAACAAGTCCCCGTAAAGGAAGAATAATCATGGATTTTTTTAACTATCGGCAACAATTTTTGTATGCTGAAGAGATTTCGATTGCGGATATTGCCGCAGAATTTGGTACGCCCTGTTATGTTTATTCTCGGGCCACTCTGGAAAGGCATTGGAAGGCATTTGATGAGGCGTTCAACAATCATCCGCATTTGATTTGCTATGCCGTTAAAGCTAATTCCAATCTGGCGCTACTTAATATTCTGGCTCGGATGGGATCAGGGTTTGATATCGTGTCGATTGGTGAGTATCAACGAGTCTTAAAAGCAGGTGGTGCTCCGGAAACGATCGTGTTTTCAGGTGTCGGAAAACGGGAAGATGAAATTCGTACGGCGTTAAAAAGTGGGATTCGCTGTTTTAATGTGGAGGTGAGTAGCGAGTTGGATCGTATTAGTGCGATTGCGGGTGAGCTTGGTGTGGTTGCACCGGTATCGTTTAGAGTAAATCCAGATGTTGATGCTAAAACGCATCCGTACATCTCGACCGGGCTCAAAGAAAATAAATTCGGGATTGATATTCAGCAAGCGATTCACGAGTATCGCCGTGCCGCCCAAATGCCCAACATTCAAATAGTGGGTATTGATTGCCATATTGGTTCCCAATTAACCGACACGGCGCCTTTTTTAGATGCATTGGATAGGGTGCTAGCACTGGTCGATCAGTTGCAGAATGAAGGTATTGTATTAAAGCATCTTGATCTGGGTGGCGGTTTAGGTATTTGTTATCGCGATGAACAGCCGCCTTTGCCAGCCGATTATATTGCGGCCATCTTGCAGCGATTAGGTAATAGGGAATTTGAGATTATGTTGGAGCCGGGGCGAGCCATAGTTGGCAATGCTGGTGTCCTAGTAACCAAGGTTGAATATCTTAAGCCAACTGCAGGGAAAAATTTTGCCATTGTCGATGCGGCAATGAATGACTTAGTAAGACCTGCCCTATACGGCGCTTGGCAAGATATTATCCCTGTGAACGCTGAAACGGCTATAGAGCAGCAGGAGTGGGATGTAGTGGGCCCGGTTTGTGAAACGGGTGATTTTCTGGGAAAAGGTCGAATGTTAAGTATCAAACCCAGTGATTTATTGGTGGTGAGATCCGCGGGCGCCTATGGTTTTACCATGAGCTCTAACTACAATTCCCGCCCTCGTCCGGCAGAGGTGATGGTTGATGGTGGTCGCGTATATTTGATACGCGCGAGAGAATCAATTGACCAGCTTTGGTTGGGCGAGCAGTTGTTGCCGTAAGGTGGAACGATGCAGTTTTTTTTCACTAAAATGCATGGATTGGGAAATGACTTTGTGGTCATAGATGCTATCCATCAATCCATCAGACTATCACCTGAACAGGTTAGACTTTTGGCAGACCGCCATTTTGGCGTGGGTTTTGATCAACTATTACTTGTTGAAAAGCCGGTTAAAGAAAATGCGGATTTTAAATACCGGATTTTCAATGCCGATGGCAGTGAAGTGGCTCAATGTGGTAATGGGGCGCGCTGCTTTGCACGTTTTGTCCGCGATAAAGGGTTAACACAAAAAGACGATATTGTTGTCGATACTGACTCGGGGCAATTGTTATTGAATGTTGATGCTGAGGGCATGATCACCGTTAATATGGGGATTCCACGACACGCGCCGGAACAGATTCCGCTATTAATGCCAAAGGAAGCATTGGTCTACCCTTTGCCACTAGAGGAAGGTCATGTTGAGTTCTCTGCGGTTTCAATGGGAAATCCGCATGCGATTATCCGGGTGGAAAATCTCAGTGATGCGCCTCTGGAAACAATTGGGGCAAGCATAGAGAGTCATTCTTTGTTTCCCGAGCGTGTCAATGTGGGGTTTATGCAAATCCTAAATTCGCAGCAAATTAAATTAAGGGTATATGAACGCGGGGCTGCAGAAACGTTGGCTTGTGGTAGTGGTGCTTGTGCTGCAGTTGTTGCAGGTATTGAGTTGGGATTATTGGAACGTAATGTCAGTGTCACTTTGCCAGGCGGTAAGTTGGATATTGCGTGGGCAGGGCGAGGTCATCCTGTTTTTATGACTGGTCCTGCTGTCACTGTTTTTGAAGGGCGAATTGAAATATGAATGAACAATATCAAATCAGTGAGGAGCAGGTTGTAGAATTCTTAAAGGACAATCCTGAGTTTTTTCGTGATCACCTTGGTTTATTAGAGCACATGCAAATACCTCATCCGAGTGGGAATGCTGTCTCTTTAATTGCCAAGCAACTAGAGTTATTTCGATCCAGGCATCAGGAGCAGGAAAGCCAATTGGCGGCGTTGATTGATATAGCAAGAGAAAATGATGCCGCTTTTAATCGCATGCATGAGCTGACATTGGCGATGCTGGAGGCAAATTCAATGGAAGAGGCGGTAGGAAATCTAAGTGAAGTCCTAGCCGAATGTTTTTTGACAGATTTTGTTGCGATTAAGATTATCAAGGAGGTCGCTTCGTCACCTATAAGTAATCTTTTTGTGAGTCCAAATGATGTCGGGTTGAAGCATTTCTCGACAGAATTAACGGGAAATCAGCCGCGTTGTGGCAGACCAAGTCTGGCTCAAGCGCGTTTCTTATTTGGTGATGCCGCAGCGGAGGTTCGGTCGGCTGCAATTATCCCTATGACCTTCACACGGCTGGAAGGTTTATTGGCTATTGGTAGTCGGGATGAATCACGCTTTCATTACAGTATGGGTAGCCTGTTCCTGACTCAGATGAGCGAAATTATTGGCACCCGTTTAATTTCCTTATTGCAAAATCACGAAGAATAAATGCATAACGAATCTGTCGTTTTATTGAAAGAATTTATTGATTACTTGCATGGTGAGAAAAGAGCAGCGGCATTGACGGTTACAGCCTATGAAGCAGATTTACATATCTTAAAGGAGTTTTGTGATGCTCGCGAAATAGTGCGATGGGGAGAAGTGCAAGTTGCTGATATTAGGGAATTTGTCGCAATTAGGCATAAACAAGGCATCAGTGCAAAATCGATTCAGCGCGAATTAGCAGCGATTCGTAGCTTTTATAGATATTTGCTAAAAAAACAACAGATCAAAGTGAATCCTGCTGTAGGGGTTCATGCGCCAAAAACAGCAAAAAAATTACCCAAAGTGCTGGATGTTGATCAAGTGGCGGGTATGTTGAATGTGAGTGCGAATAGTATCCTGGAAATCAGGGATTTGGCTATGTTCGAACTTTTTTATTCATCAGGTTTAAGGCTTAATGAATTAGTAATGCTGGACATTACTGATCTTGACTTAATTGATAATAGTTTAAGGATTCGTTTTGGTAAGGGCGGCAAACAAAGACTAGTGCCTGTAGGTTCCAAGGCGATTAAAGCGATTGAAAACTGGCGAAAAGTGCGGCCGGAGTCTTCATCCCAATCGTTATTCGTGTCGGAGCGTGGTGGTCGTCTTAGCAGTCGAAGTGTGCAGTTAAGGTTGAAAAGGTGGTGTGATAAGCATGGGATTGCGGAGCATGTTCATCCTCATATGTTACGTCACTCGTTCGCAAGTCATTTTTTAGAGTCGAGTCAAGATATCAGGGCTGTCCAGGAGCTTTTAGGGCATGCCGATATCAGCACAACCCAGATTTACACTCATCTGGATTTTCAGCACTTAACAAAGGTTTATGACGCTGCCCACCCAAGAGCAAAAAAAGGAGATATAGGCTAGGGCTATATAATACGAGTCTATGACGCCCATTTCTGAATTGTTTCGATAAATAATTTGACAATAGAAATAGGACATGTAAAATGAGCGGCTCTTCAACGCTGACTGGATTTGATTTTGGCAGGTGTTGAAGGCGATGCAAGTATTTGAGTAGGTCGGTTTGTTTTGATTGA
>Ga0172367_10006189_pt1 | contig 14171 bp, 14 predicted proteins | sample Lak10m_FD_114542 | JGI IMG/M metagenome (GOLD analysis project Ga0172367, IMG submission 114542) | Freshwater microbial communities from Kabuno Bay, South-Kivu, Congo - kab_022012_10m | ecosystem: Environmental > Aquatic > Freshwater > Lake | place: Democratic Republic of the Congo: South-Kivu... | reverse complement strand
ATTTTTATTTTTATTTTTATTTTTATTTTTATTTTTAATTAAAGATATTAAAAAGAAAGGTGTATTTATTATATTAAATTTTTTTTCTTGCATTTTAAGTATTCTCATTATCATATATTTTTCATCATTTTTAGTTTTATTTTCTTTAATTATTTTTGTTTCTTTATTACTCATATCTATTAATATTTCTCTTATTGCTAATTTTCTTTCTTTTTCATTATAATTATCTATATAACCACCAGTACATTTTGAATAACGAATACCATTTTTATCTAATAAAAATCCATTTGATTCAAAATCTAAACAATAAAATGGAGGTTCTTGATTATATAAATTTTGATTTGGATATGGAAAAGATAAATCAAATTTAAAAATATTTGAATTAATTTCAATTTCTATAAATTTATATTCAAGATTTCTTTCTATTCCTATATAATTTAAATTATATGTTCTTATTTTAATTATATTTCCAAAATCTTTTAATATTTCTATAAATTTTAAACCATCATTTCTTTCTTTAAAATTTATATCTATATCATTTGGATTTATTTTAAGTATTTTATCTCTAACATAACCACCATATATAATACCATTTGATTTAAAAATAATTTCTTCAAAATCATTATAAGAATTCATTATGATAAATAAAAAAATAAATAAATTATAATCATTTTTTTTTACTATAAAAAATAAAAATAATAACATTTATTAGTAAATGCCTTCAAAAAAAAGTACTACTTTAAATACTAATTCTATTAAGAATTCTATTAAGAATTCTATTAAGAATTCTATTAATACTAACAATAGTAACAATACTAATAATTATACTGTATCTCCTATTATTATTATAATATCATTAATTATTATTATACCTATATATATATTAATTATTGTTAGTTTAACTAATATTGAAAAATTATCAAATTGTGATTGTTCTAAATTACCTTATAAAGATTATATTAAAGAATGGTTTACCTTTAAGATTTTCTATTTATTAATATTATTTATTATATTTATTTCAAGTAATTTTGATTCTTGGAATACATTTATTACATATTATACTCCATTTTATATTATTAATATAATTATATCTATTACTACTTATATAATGTTAATTAAATTATTCCTATATTTAAGAGAAATAAGAAAAAATTGTAATTGTGCGTATGGTAATAAAGAAGCATTCTTATATTGGTTTTGGCTCATTTATTTCTCAATAATTATTACTTTAATTGGATTATCTATATTAATAATATTAAGTTTATTAATAATAACAAATATTTATAAATAGATTATTATTTTTTTTATTAAGTATTATAACAAATATTTATAATTAGATTATTCTTATTCTTATATTATTTTTATTAAATATTATAACAAATATTTATAAATAAATTATTCTTATTCTTATATATTTTTTATTAAGTATTATAAGAAATATTTATAAATAAATTATTCTTATTCTTATATATTTTTTATTAAGTATTATAACAAATATTTATAAATAAATTATTCTTATTCTTATATATTTTTTATTAAGTATTATAACAAATATTTATAATTAGATTATTCTTATTCTTATATAATTTTTATTAAGTATTATAAGAAATATTTATAAATAGATTATTCTTATATAATTTTTATTAAGTATTATAAGAAATATTTATAAATAGATTATTCTTATTCTTATATAATTTTTATTAAGTATTATAACAAATATTTATAAATAGATTATTCTTATTCTTATATATTTTTTATTAAGTATTATAAAAAATATTTATAATTAGATTATTCTTATTCTTATATAATTTTTATTAAGTATTATAAGAAATATTTATAATTAGATTATTCTTATTTTTATATAATTTTTATTAAGTATTATAAGAAATATTTATAATTAGATTATTCTTATTCTTATATAATTTTTATTAAGTATTTTAAGAAATATTTATAATTAGATTATTCTTATTCTTATATAATTTTTTATAGATTATTATAAGAATCTTTATGAATTATTATATAAAATAATATAAATATTTTATATAATAAGTTATTTTTATATGGAAGGACTTATGAATTTTACATATAATAGTGATATAAATAAAATTATAGATATAACAATTGAAAATAATGAAGATATGATAAAATCTATTAAAGATATTATTGTTTATAATAAAGGAATTTGGAATAATAATAAAAGAATTGATTATTATACTATTAAATATTATGAAGAATCAATACCAGAAGACTTAAAAAAAATAATAAATATGCTTATTTCTAAAAATAAAACTATTGAAACAAAAGTAAAAATAAAAATAATTGAAAAAAATCAAAATCAATTAAAATTAAAAATAAAAATTAATTTAATAAATTATTTTACTAATATTATTTTTAAACTAATTAAATTTAAAATTAATGTTTTTATTTCATTTAATCCTTCTAATTTTATGACTTCTGTAGAAATTTTTTATACTATTAAATCTAAATTATTTTCATCTTATAATAATTCTATTTTTTATATTATTGAAAATATAATTAAACCTAATTATGTATTTAAAATTGATGAATATATTAAAAATTCATTATTAAAAAAATAAATTATACACTAATTTTTCCATTAATCTCTAATAATAGAGAATAAATCATTTGTAAATTTACTGGATGATTTACCATTCGCTGAAATTGACGCTTCTTTTTATTTGCCTGATATACTTGAATATCTTGTGTTGTTATTTTAAATCTACTTGCAGCATCTTCTAATGTAATTGAATGATCGTCATCTACTAATGATAAAGCTTTTACAATAAGACGAGTTTTAATACTTCCTTCTGTTCTTTGAAGAAATTTTGCAATTTCTGAAAATGATAAACCTTCATTAATTTTATCTATTAATGTATTATCTTCATCTGTTTCCCATTTTAGACCTGCGCGAGATGTTTCGGGATTTTCACGTTGCTTTCGCAATTTTTCTTGAAATTGATAATTTGTAGCCATTATTATAGGATTTATTTCCTATTATTATAATATAAATTATTCTTAAATCATTTTATAAAAAATTTTTTAAGAATTGGATTTATTAAACTTTTATTATATTTTATTTTATTTAGTTCTGCTAAATATATAATTGTTAATGCAAATGAATAATAATCATATAATTTAAGAAAATAATATCTATTCTCATCTATTTCATTATAACTTCTTGTTTTTATTTTATTCTTTTTATTTTCACTATTTTCATTATTTTTATTATTTATTACACGTTTATTTTTTAAATTTTCATATTTTTCTATTACATTATTTATTGTTTCATCTAATTTATTCTTTATTTCTTCTGGTTTATTCTTATTATTTAAATATTTATAATTTATAAAATCTATATCATATATATAATCATAAATAAAATATGGTATACCTATTTTATAAAATTTTAATGGATGATTAAATACTATATTACCATTTCGTGTAAATGAATTACTCTGATTTTTTATTTCATTTGAATTTTCCCAATCTATTATTTTAAATCTATTTTTACATAAAATTATATTATTTGGTTTTAAATCATTATGTATATAATTATTTCCATTTAATATATCTAATGTTTCTATTATTTCTCTTGCACATTTATTTAATGTTGATGTTGTAAATTTTATTTCTTCTAAATTTTTATAACATTTCTCTAAAAATATATAATAATCATCATTAAATATTATTCCATATATTTTCTTTTTATTATATTTAAATCCTTCCTTTATTGTAGTATGTTCTTCTATTTTATTCTTAAATATTTTTATTAAAGTCTTATAACCATTTAATTCATTATTAAAATTTTCTTTTTTTGTTCCAAACATATAATTAATATATATAAATTTTTTTGCTAATGTATTTTTTGTTTTTATTAAACTATCTAATATTTTATTATAATTATTTTCATCACTTCTCTTTATTTTTATATATTTAATTATATTTTCTATACTTATTAATGTTATTTCTTCTGGATTTGCTAATATTAATTCATTATATAATGTTTTTTTATCTTTGCTATTATTTATATTATATACATCCATTACTTGACCCTTATAACCTTGATTTATTATTACCATTTTTATTTCTATTTTTATTTAAGAATAATTTTTATTATTTAAAATAATGATTAAAAATAAATATTTATTCTTTCTTATTCTTTTTTTTCATTTATCTTTATCTTATATCTTACCTCAAACTTTTAGAGAATTTCATCCTATTGCTATTAATTCACATATAAATATTAATAAACCTTATCCTTTTAATTTAGGTAAATTATCATTATTATTATGGTTTTCTAATGATAATAAACCTATTACTATTATTAATAGTTGTAGACATTTAGGAAATAATCTTAAAGATAGTTCTTTTAATAATAATAAAACTTGTCTAATATGTCCTTTTCATAATTCTATTTATAATTCTAATGATAATTTTGGAACTACTATTATTAAAAATGGTATTGTTTGGTGGTCTTATAAAAGTTATGATAAAAATCCACCTTATATTAAATCTAATATTAATTATATTAATAAAAATATTGATATTAATATTGATTTTATAAGTTTTATTATTAATTTCTTTACTATCTATTTTAATGATTTTAATAATAATATTAATTATAAAAGTTATACTAATATTAAAAAAAAAAGATTTCTTATTAAAGATTTTAATAATAATAAAAGAATTCTTTTTATATATCCATATACTTTCTTTATATCTGATTTTAAAAAATCTACTTATATGATTTCTTTAAATCCTATTAATGATAGTAAAACAAAAGTGTATATAACTATTAATAATGAAATAGAAAGTTATATTAATAATTATTTATTTATAACATTAAAAATTTATTTAGAAAAATGTAATAACAATTTTATTTATAAAAATAAATTTATATTTAGAATTTATAATAGTTATATTGATACTATTTTAAATTTTTATTCTAATTATAGTCCTATTAATGATTTTACTATTAATAACTTCATTATTAACTATAAATATTATTAATTTACTTTTTTTATAATAATAAAAATTGATTTATTATTATTTAATTATTATTATGAGTATTACAGATATTGAAGATTTAATTCTTATTAAACAAGAATTTATTAAAAATAAAGATAATTTTAATACTACTTCTTTTATTAAAAATATTAAAAATAAATTTAAATTAAATTGTTCTAAAATTGATTTAATTAAAATTTATAATGAATTGAATTTTAATGACCCTATTTTAAAAAATAAAATTATTAAAAAAATACAAAAATCACAATCAGGTATTATTAGTATTACAGTTCTTACTTCGGGTACTCCTGAATATACTAATAAAGATGGTATCAAAATTAAAACTAATTTTAGTTGTTTACATAATTGTTCTTTCTGTCCTAATGAAAAACCTTCTATTGATAATAATTGGACTCAACAACCTAAAAGTTATTTATATACTGAACCTGCTGTTTTAAGAGCTAATCAAAATAATTTTGATCCAATTCTTCAAATGAATTCACGTATATCTTCTCTCCTTAAAATGGGTCATCTTGTTGATAAAATCGAATTACTCGTTTTAGGTGGAACGTGGAGCGAATATCCTAAAGAATACCAAGATGAATTTATTACTTCCCTTTATTATGCAGCTAATGTTTATTATGATAATATTAAAAGACCTATTAAAACACTAGAAGAAGAAATTACTTTTAATGAAAATGCTTCTATTCATATTATTGGTTTAACTTTAGAAATGAGAAGTGATAGTATTTCTATTAATGAAATTAATAGATTAAGAAGATTCAATTGTACGAGAGTTCAATTAGGAATTCAACATACTGATAATGATATTTTAAGATTAAATAATAGAGGTGAAACTATTGAAAAAACTATTAAAGCTATTAAATTATTAAAAGATAATTGTTATAAAATTGATGGTCATTTAATGCTTAATTTATATGGAAGTTCTCCTGAAAAAGATAGAGAAATGCTTAATCAAATATTAGAAAATAATGATTTACAATTAGATCAACTTAAAATTTATCCTTGTGCTATTGTTCCTTTTACTAAAATTAAAGAATTATATGATTCTGGTATTTATAAACCATATGATGATAATTATTTATTTGATATTATTAAAGAATTTAAAATTAAAATTAAAAAATATATTAGAATTAATAGAATTATTAGAGATATTTCAGGTCATTATATTATTGCTGGTTATAAACAACAATTTACTAATATGAGACAACTTCTTAAAGAAGATATGAAAAAAAATAATTGGTCTTGTAATTGTATTCGTTGTAGAGAAATTAAAGATAATAATATTAATCCTGATAATACACAATTTGAAATTATTACATATAATTCAAGTGGAGGTATTGAATATTTTATTTCTCTTATTAATTCTAATTTTCTTATAGGTTTCATTAGATTACGTCTTATTCCTTTAAATTCATATTCACAATTAAAAATATTACCTATTCTTATTAATTCGGCTCTTATTAGAGAACTTCATATTTATTCTAATATTTCTATTGTTGGTTCTTCTAATTCTAATTCTTGTCAACATAAAGGATATGGTAAAAAATTAATTGATAAAGCTGAAGAAATTTCTAAAATAAATGGTTTTACTAAAATTGCTATTATTTCTGGAACTGGTGTTAGAAATTATTATAGAAAACTTGGATATACTCTTATTGATACATTTATGTGTAAAAATTTAATTTAAAGATTTAATTTAAAGATTTAATTTAAAGATTTAATAATAATAATATATTATTATTTTTTAATATGTTTAAAAGTTTAGATGAATTACATTCAAAACTAAAATTAGCTTTTGGTTCTTTTCAAGAAGAACTTCCAGAACAAAAAATAACTTTTAATAATCTTACTGGTAAAGAAAAAGTTCTTGAAATTGGAGGAAATATTGGAAGAAATTCACTTATTATTGGTTCTATTTTAGCTGCTAATAATAATAATAATTTTGTTGTTTTAGAATCAGACACTAATATATATAATCAACTTTTATATAATAGAAATATTAATAATTTAAATTTTAATATTGAAAATGCAGCTTTATCTACTAAAACTATTATTCAAAATGGATGGACAACTATCCCTTCTCCTGTTTTATTAGATGGATATAAATTTGTTAATATAATTAGTTATGAAAATTTAATTAATAAATATAATATTGATTTTGATACACTTATTTTAGATTGTGAAGGAGCTTTTTATTATATTCTTAAAGATATGGAATATATTCTTAATAATATTAATATGATTATTATGGAAAATGATTATACTGATTTACAACATAAACTTTATGTTGATAATATTCTAATTAAAAATAATTTTTTAAGATCATATGTTGAAAGAGGTGGATGGGGATGTTGTGAAAATTGTTTTTATGAAGTTTGGAAAAAAATGACTTAAAAATCTTTTATTATTATTATAAATGATTTTTATGATTAATAAAAATTCTTTTATTTTACATAAAAAAATAAATAAACCTATAAATAAACCTATAAATATTAAAAAAAAATTAATTGTTATTAATGAGGATTCTACTTATTTTGATAATAATTATTATAATAATTTAAATAATTTAAATAATTATAATCAATATCATATTATTGATATTTTTAATTCAATTATTCTTAATATTAATACTTTCTTTACTAATATTAAAAATCATTTAATAAATTTAAATCACCGCAACTCTTAAATGCTTTTTTATTTTTATTTATATTTATTTTATGATATTTATAATTATCTATTTTATCTACTCTATTACATATATAATATAATTGATTTGATATTACTTTTAAATATTTATTATATAATATATTATCTTGTTCTTTCATTTTTATATCACTTATTAATCTATAATTATCTATTTGACTTATTATTGATATAAATATTAACATATAATTATGTATCTCATTTGATACATATATTATTATATATGGATATATTATATTTATATATAATAATGATATTATTCCTACTAATGTTATAATACTTGTTTCTTTTATTATTATCATTAGTTTATTTATATCTTAATTATTTAAATATTTAAATTCATTTTTTTTATCTAAAATAATTTTCTAATATTTCATTTCTTTTATTTGGTCTCTTATTTACACATCCAAATATTATTTTATATATTGTATTATTTACATCTTCTAATGATGATACATAATTATTATTATATTTAATATCTATATCCCATAATGTTCTTTTATTATTATTTGATATATCTTTACTTCTTATTTTAAATAAATATTTAAATTCTAATTCATCTATTTTAAATTTATATATTCCATAATAATTATTTTTATTTTTTATTATTATCTCATTTTTATATTCATATTCTTCTAAATATGAATATGTATTATATTTTATACTTAAACTTTTATTATTATAATTAACTATTTTTAAATTATTTTCTTTATTATTTTTATTTAATATTTCATTTAAATTCATAAAATTTCCTATTGTATCACACATATCTCTTTTTGATATTATTTTTATATTTGTTGAATAACAAAAACTTTCTATTATTACTATTTTTATTATTAATAATATTAAATATTTTAACATTTTATTTCTTTTATTTAAAGATTTTAATATTAATAATATTTATATGAAAATTTTAATATTTGGGTCTTTAGGTTGGATTGGAAGTCAATTTTTAACTTTCTTAAATAAAGAAAATGAAAAAAGAAAAGATAATAAAATTACTATTGTTGAAACTAATGTTAGAGCTGATAATGAATTATTACTTCAAGATATTATTTTAGCTTATTCTCCAACACATATTATTAGTTTTATTGGAAGAACTCACGGAAATGATATTAATACTATTGATTATTTAGAACAAGAAGGTAAATTAGTAGATAATATTAGAGATAATTTATATGCACCTTTTGTTTTAGCACAATTAGCTACTAAATATAATATTCATTATTCTTATTTAGGAACAGGGTGTATTTTCTCTAGAGATAATCCAGAAGATTATAAATATATTGAAGATGATAGACCTGATTTCTTTGGATCTTCTTATTCTATTGTTAAAGGTTTTACAGATAGAATAATGCATTTATACAAAAATAAAGTATTAAATTTAAGAATAAGAATGCCTATTGTTAATTTTAATCATAATAGAAATTTTATTACAAAAATAACTTCTTATAATAAAATTTGTTCTATTCCTAATAGTATGACTGTTTTAAATGATTTTTATCCAATTATTTTAGATATGATGGAAAAAAAAACAACAGGAACTTTTAATTTATGTAATGAAGGTCTTATTTCTCATAATGAAATATTAGAAATGTATAAAGAAATTATTAATCCTGATTTTACATGGACTAATTTTACTATTGAAGAACAAAATTTAATTTTAAAATCTAAAAGATCTAATAATTATTTAGCAACTGATAAATTAAAAGAATATGGTTATAATATTATGAATATTAAAGATAGTATAAGAAAATCTTTATTAGAAATGAAAAATAATCATTAATCATTTTTTTAATTATTATTATTAGATATAATAATGAATTATAGTTATGAATTTATTGATGGTAAAAAATATAAAAAATGTGAAAAAGGTAAAATTAGAAATCCTATTTCTAAAAGATGTGTTAATATAAATGGAGAAATTGGTAAAAATATTTTAAAAAATATAAAACCTAAAAATGAATCTAAAAATGAATCTAAAAATGAATCTAAAAATGAATTTAAAAGTGAATTTAAAAATGAATTTAAAAAAAAAATAAAAATAGATAAAAATTTTAGAAATTTAAATCATGATATGTTAAAAGAATTAGTTAAAATTTTATATCCAAAAGGAGATATAAATAAAATTAATAATATTAATAAACAAAATTTAATTAAACTAATTGATATAAAATATAAAAAACAAAAAGAATTAGAATTAGAAAAACAAAAAGAATTAGAATTAGAAAAACAAAAAGAATTAAAATTAAAAAATTATATAATTCCTGATTTTTTATCAAATCCAAATTTTAATGAAAAAAATATATTAATATTTAATTCTAGTTCTAATACTTTAAATAAAAAAGTAAATATTATTAAAAATTTTATGAAAAAAAAATTATATTTTTTTATTAATCGTGTTAGTATAAAAATAGAAGATAGAATTAATTATTATTATAAAATTATAAAATATTTAAATTTAAATACTTCTAAAAATTTTTGTATTCGTGTATATAAAAAAGATAAAAATAATAATATTATATATAGAATAGGTAAAAATATAATATTAAAAAAACAAATAGGTACAGCAAGTGCACAAGGTATTGTATTTTTATGTTCTTTTAGAGATGTAGATAAAAAAATATATAAATTTTGTGCAAAAATTACTACTATTAATGATGAATTAATAAATGAATTAACTATTGGTAACCAATTAACAGATGCAGTTGTTAAATATAAAATATGTCCGCATTTTCCTATTATTTATAATAGTGCTACATGTGATGATTTATTAAATTTTGATAGAAGTAATTATTTAGATAATTCAACAAATTCTCTTAAATCTCAAAATACTGAAGATAAATTACAATTATTTGAATTAATACATAAATTACCAAGAAATTATATTAATCCTTCTAATATTACACTAGTTACAATTTTTTCTGAATTAGCAAATGGTGATTTAAAAATGTTCCTTCATGAACACTATAATAATGATGAATTATTAATAAATGCATTTACACAAATTTATTTATCATTAATATTCTTATATCAAGAAACTAAATCTTTACATAATGATGCACATTGGGGTAATTTTTTATTTCATAAAATTAAAAATGATAATGAAGGATATTTTTTTTATAAAATTTTTAATAAAAATTATTATATTAAAAATATTGGATATTTATGGGTATGTTGGGATTTTGGTAAAATCTCAAAAATGACTAATAAATCTTTTATTGTTACTGATTTTATTAGAATTTCACGTGCTTTTTTTAATAAGTCTAATTCTACTCAAGGATGGTTAGAAGATATATATCAATATTCTAATCAATTTACTGATATTATGAACGATTTATTTTATTCTATATTTTATAAAAATAATTTATATAATCTATTATATTCAAGAGATAATTTAAATTTATTTATTACACAACTTTTAAATATACTTGTTTCAAAAAATTTTATTTTAACATCTATTGATGATGAATCTAAAATTATTAATAAAAATAAACCATATACTATTAACCTATTTTAAATTTTTTGACATTTAAAATGCCGATTTAACAGCAAAAAAATATTCAAATTAGTAAAAATTTAATTATAACATAGCGTATACTATATATGAATTCTTGTAAATATACTTTTTACAATATTTAACATATTTTGTACGGCGTTTTTATCTATATTATAAATTATCTTACATTTCTGTTTATCCTCTTGATGATAAAGTAATCCATTAACATTTATTTTTTTGCTTTATGACTTTTTCTTATCATAAATGGTTCTATTTTATTATGACAACAATTACATAATTTAGATGTCTTAAATTCATTTACTAAATAAGTCATAAATCCAGCATTTTTAAATATTTTTCTAAACTTTTTAGATATTGTAAGTTCTAAACCACGCATATTATTATTTCCTTTATCATAATCTTTGTGTACACGAACAAACATTATATTTATAGGATAAAGCAAATAAAATTGAAACAATTAGAAATACAGGAAATAAAAGATTATATAACATTAATAAATATTTAAAAGACTATTTACCAAAAGAAAATACTAATATAAATATTAATGAATTGGAACATTTAAATGATAAAATAAAAAAACTTTAGTTCGTTTATCATCTTTATCGCAAAAAGATGATTTATTAAGACAAAAAAAGTATATGATAAATAAATATTTTAATCATACATTAATTGAAGATATTGGAGCAGGATTAAATTTTAATAGAAAACGATTAAGAAAAATTATAAATTAGCAATATCAGCACAAATAGAAGAACTTTTTATAGCATATAAAGATAGATTAACAAGATTTAGATTTGAACTAATTAAAAATTTAATAAAAGAATATTCTAATAGAAAAATAATAATAATAAATTAAAATAAAAAAATAGAACCAGAAGAAGAGTTAATAAAAGATATGTTACAAATAATGAATATATTTATAACAAAAATAAATGGTTTAAGAAAATATAAAAAATTATCAACTTTTTACATATTAGTAGATTCCTATATCATATAAAATAAAAAAAAAGAACATATTAAGTTTATATTAGAAGAATTTAAAAACAATAAGACTATTACAATAGAAGATTTACTGACTAAATTAAAAAATAAATATCACAAGAAGACATATTAGTAGAATAATTAAAGAAAATTATATATCATTAAAATTAACTAAAATTAACTAAAATTAATTAAAATTAAGTAAAATTAGACATAAATATATTAAGCTATTTTGATAAGGATATTAATATTAAAAAAAAATAAAAAATTTTTATAATAAAATTAAACAATATAATATTAATGAGATAAGTATAAACTCATTAGAATTAAGATATCATTGGTATAATGAAGTAAGTAAAAGATGTCTAATTAAAACTAATTCACAAGAAGTTTTCAAAAAATATATAAATGTTTTTGCTATTTTAATAAATGGTGTTATTAGTTATGAATTATATAATAAAAGTAATATTGATAGATTATTAGAGTTTTTAGAAAAGTTTATTAGAAGTAAATATAAAAACAAGATTATAATTTTAGATAATACAAGTTCTCATAGAAACAAAAGAGTTAAACTATTAATAAATAAAAATAATAAATTGATTTATTCACTAATATATCAACATTATACAAATAGTATAGAAATGTTTTTAGTCTTCTAAAATCAAAATTACATAACAAACAAGAATTATATTATAAAGACTTAAATAATAATATTAAAGAAGTAATAACAACTATACCAGATGATTATTATAAGAAAATATTAAATTAAACATATAATAAACAAAAAAAAATAAAGACTAAAATCTGCATTTTAAATATCCAAAGGTGTAATATTATTATAATAATAATTAACTATTGCATTGGATAATTTTTCTGATGCATATCTTGGAACTGTACTCGGAATATTTGGAACACAATATATACATATATCTTTATATTTAATATATGGATTTTCTATAGTAGTTGGTATTGATAATTCAGTTGTTCCTCCTTGATCTATTGCTATATCTATAATTATACTTTTAGGAATCATTGAAGAAATTAAATTAATATCAATTAATTTATCTGCCTTTTCTCCTTTTGTATATATTGAACTAATAGTTATTATAGATTTTTTTAATAACTCTTTTAAATTATTATCATTCATTTCATTTATACTTATTTCTAATTCTTTATTATATTCATTATTTATTAAATCTCTAAATTCTTTTATTTTATTATAATCTTTATCAATTAAATTTATTTTTTTATATCCTAATTTTATAGCTGTTCTTGTTGAAGATTTCCCTACATTACCTACACCAATTATTGTAATTATATCTTCTTCTTTATTTCTAATTTCAATTTCTGTATTTAAATATCTATCAGCTTCCATTATTCCTCTTTCTCCTGCAATTATTGACATCGGTGCTAATATTGGATAATTATTATTTTCATCTTTTATTGTTTCATATATAATACATTTAGTTTTTTTTTTATTCATTAATTCTTCTAATTTCTTATTTCCTGCAAAATGAAAAAATGCCATTATTGTATGATCGTCTCTAATTAAATTATATTCACTTTCTTGTGGTTCTTTTACTTTTATTATTATATCTGATTTATTATATACTTCTTCTATTGTTTCACATAAAATACATCCTTTCTCTAAATATTCTTCATCATTATAACCTGCACCTTCTCCTGCACCTTTTTGATAATATACTATAATATTATTTTTTTTAATTTTATTATAATTAATAATAAAACTAATATCTTCTGGAATTAAAGAAATTCTATATTCATTTTTCTTTTCTTCTTTTACTATTCCTATTTTTGACATTTTATATTTGTATTTTTATTATTATTATTTCTTTTTCTTTATATTATTATCTTTTATTTATTTTATATAAAAATAATAATATTCTTATTTTTT
>Ga0172367_10006187_pt1 | contig 14177 bp, 17 predicted proteins | sample Lak10m_FD_114542 | JGI IMG/M metagenome (GOLD analysis project Ga0172367, IMG submission 114542) | Freshwater microbial communities from Kabuno Bay, South-Kivu, Congo - kab_022012_10m | ecosystem: Environmental > Aquatic > Freshwater > Lake | place: Democratic Republic of the Congo: South-Kivu... | reverse complement strand
GAGACCATCAAGGACCCCCAGCACCGGGTACTCCTCTCCTTCAACACAACGATCCTGCCCGATGCCGCTGAAATCCTCAAGAACCCGCTCTATAAGCAGGTGAAGGTCTTTGAGGGCAGAGTCATCTACCAGCTCATCGACCAGTACATCGAATGGCGTGATGAGCAGAAACGCCTGCAGGAGAAGCAGCGGTTCGAGCATGTCGTCATGCCGGCCAAGATCCGCCTCCTGCCGGACTGTGTCTTCCGCCAGAGCAACCCGGCTGTGGTCGGCGTGAGAGTGCTTGGCGGGAAATTGCGCAGTGACGTGAACCTTATTCACATGGACGGAAAGAAAATCGGGCACCTCAAGACCATGCAGCTCCGGCAGGAGACCATACGGGAGGCCGATGCCGGTCTCGAAGTTGCAATCTCGATTGAGGGTGCCACGGTCGGCCGCCAGGTGAATGTTGGCGATGACCTTTTTGTGGACATCCCTGAACGGCATGTGAAGGTGCTCGAGAAGGAGATGCTCAAAACCCTCAATATCAGCACCCAGGAGATCCTGGGGGAGTACACGACAATGCGCCGGAAGGGCGATCCCTTCTGGGGAAAATAACCCTGCGCGGGCCGGAAAATGGACGCGAGGGTTTAATAGCGTACCGGTTAAATAAAGTGGGTACTTCTCATGTGTAGGCGTATCTGCCGGCAGCCGGAGACGTGAAAAGAGATCCTGACAACTCAGGTTTCTTGGATAAACAAACAATATGGAGCAACCATCATGGTCGAGTTTAAAGTCGTAGTATCAGACCCCAAGACCGGTCGCGCTTACAATGTTGACGCCAGCGGTGGCGCAGCAGGAGCGATCGTTGGTAAGCGTATCGGAGACGAAGTTGACGCAGGGCCCATCGGGCTTGCCGGGTACAAGATCCAGATTACCGGTGCATCCGACCGGACCGGGACTACTGCAAAGAAGGGCATTCCCGGTGCAGGCAGAAAGAAACTCCTCCTTGCGGGCGGTATCGGGTTCCACCCGAACATGGACGGCGAGCGCCGGAGAAAGACGGTCCGGGCAAGCGAGATCACCCAGGACTTCGTGCAGATCAATGCTCAGGTAACTGCTTACGGGGAGAAGACGCTTGATGAGCTCTTCCCGAAAGTCGAAGGCGAGAGGAAAGAAGTCAAGAAGAAGACCCGGTAAACAATATCATACTTTTTTTTTAGTTATTCATTCTTTCAGGTACCAGTACGAAAACCTGAAAAAATTAAAAAAAATTACAGCGGGTAGCTCACACTTACTTCGCCTTTCGGTGCGGAGCTCTTGTCAAATTTCAGGACTTTGCCATCCTTCCAGATCTCAACGGTCAGATCATGGGGTTTGGTGGAGCTGTCAGTTTTCTTGAATGTCGCGGTTACCGTCCCGGTGGCATTCACAACCTCATAGACCTTGTCCCCGGAGTCCTGGGCGGATACTATTGCCCCGTCAGACGGACCGTACTGCCCTGAAAAACTGCCAAGATAACTTACTTTCACCCAGACGCCGGTCGCCGGTACCGTTATTGTTGGCTGTTCCTTGATAGCAGACGGGCTGAGTGTGGCACTGGCCGGGGCTGGCGAGCTGCTCCCACCCGGTGCAGACGGGGACCCGGACGCTGCGGGTTGTGATGTGGAGCCTCCGCTGCCAAAAAAGAAAAATGCTGCAATGACAATCACGGCAATAACACCAACAATGGCTGCAATGGTCACCCATGGTTGATCCCAGGGATCGTTGTGTCTTCTTCTCATGATATCCTGCTCCTTACTCGTTCAATTATAGAGAATGAAGAAGTGCACAAAAAATACTTTGTGCCAGACAACGGCATTCCGGGGCCCCTTCGGCTGCTTCCGGGCCTGTTCGCGCAGGGAAAAGCATTATCCTTTTTTCATTGACTGGAGCAGACCCTCATGCAGGTCATCAAAAGGTACATTTTCGCGTTTCGCAATCAGTACGAGTGCAGCAGGAGGAAGAAGATTCCCGTCAAAGCCATCCCGGATAATCCGGTTCATCTCTGCCGCGACTTCCGTCTCCTCGATCTTCTTTGCCCGGGCGATGCGGGCAATCAGTTCCGCTGAAGGGTCATGCTGTTCAAAAATTGCAGAGGTGGGTTTGAACCCGATGGGAATGGTAATATCCGCAACATCAAAAAGGGGCGTGAAAACACCGTTCTCCTGCCGGATCAGCCGGTCTTCCTCTGCCCTCTTTAAGAGAAGGTTGGCCTGCTCGGTGCTCATCCATTTCCGGTCGAAGGCGTAATAATAGACCAGTTCATTCTTGCGCATCCCGGTTTTGCGCGTATGCTTGAAGGGCGCAGCAACCGTGGTCCGGAACGTCACTTGCCGGCACCCAGGATGATATTTTTCATATCGAGCGCATCGAGACCTTCGCCGCGTCCTTCCTTGGCGATATCGATATCAGTCCGCGAGACCTGATCGGTTAAGCGGAGATAGAAGATATCGTTTGCAATCGGTACTTTTCCCCCGCCCCGGAGTGCCAGGGCGAGTACAGATACACGGAGGTCCACAGCTTCTGAGATGACACCGGGACGTAAAACTTCCGGCGTGATATCCCCAAAGGTGGCACGATCAAGTGCAATTTCAACCTTGGTCTTGACTTTGACCAGTTCCTTACCGGTGGTCTTGGTCGATTCATCGTTATTTAAACCCGCGATATATTTCAGGGTCTCGTTGAACGGCATACCCATCGCAAACGAGAGATCCACCCGCTGGGGAAACCGATAATAGATCCTTCGCATAGCTGGTACATTTGAAATTGTTTAAAGAAAAAAGATTGCTAATTTGGTTTTAAGAATTTATGCGAGTAAGAGTGCGTTGATGATACCGTCCTGACCGGGACGGCTGGTGATCCTTGCTTTCCCCATCTCTGTCTTGATGACCGCACCCTTGGTGAGCAGGTTTCGCCGGACATAGTTCGGGTTTGCAACGTTTTCCTCAACTTTCTCGATCTTGACCTTCCTGGTCTCACCGTTAGCCGGGTTGGTGACGTTGGCATAGTTTGCACGGAGTGCACGGACCTTGTCATTGCCGCCGTACGTGCGGATAACCCGGGCACGGGCTTCACCGACATGGGTGTCTGCGGGTGCAAGACCAATCTCTGCTCTGCGTTTCATCTGTGCCGGGCGGCGCCTGCCACCGGTTACTTTCCGTACGGATTCTCCCTGCCACTGCATGGTGTCACTCTCACTTGTATTTCTCCGGAACCCTGTCCCGAAGATGGTGCTCTATATATTGACTGCTGTTTTATTTATAGTACTACCCGCACTCTGGAAAAAAGGGGTCGTGGGCTGAGGTTATGCCAGGATAGCATCGAGCAGGGCAGCAACCCCGTCGCCGGTTTTGAGATTTGTCCGGAAGACCGGCATGTGGGGATTGTAACGGGCAATGTCTTTCTGCATCCGGTCAAGGTTTGCGCCTACAAGAGGAGCAAGATCGACCTTGTTGATGACCCCGATAGTGCAGTCACGGAACATCATAGGGTGCTTGTTCACGACGTCATCCCCCTCCGTGGAGCTGACCACTACGATCCGTTTCTCGGCGCCGAGGCGGAAGTCGGTGGGGCAGACCATGTTCCCGACGTTCTCAATGAAAAGAACATCAATCTGATCAAGAGGAAGGTGGCTGATTGCATGCTCAACCTGGTGCGCATCAAGGTGACATTCCTTACCGGTATTGGCGTTATAGGCGGGGATACCGGTTGCAACAATCCTCCTGAAATCATCATCCCCGTACACGTCCCCGGCAATGGCCCCGGCTTTCAGCCCTTTCTTCTCAAGGAGCGGAACAAGGCGCTCAATAAGAGCGGTCTTACCCGATCCGATAGCTCCCAGGAGATCAAAGGCCCGCACTCCGTGGGCTTTCAGGTGTCGCGCATTCTCGTCAGCAAGGGTATTGTTGACGTCGTAGACATCCTTCTCAAGCCTGACGTCGATATGATGCATGCAACAAGGTAGGAGCGTACACTGTTTATACCTTGACCCACAAACGATCCTGCAATGGCAGAAGGTGAGTGCATATTATATCCCTGCTACTTCAATGCAGCATACACCCGTGCGGAGGGCAGGAAGGTCCCGCGCAGAATGAGTTCTAAGGGACCGGTGCTTACGGACATTGAACGCGCACTCGATAAGTACGGCCTTAGCTACAGGGTGGAGGAACACCACCATCCGTCTCACTGGGAGCGCCGCGAAGGCAGGGTTGTCGCCACCTGGACCGAGAGCAAGGCAATCCTGTTAAAGAAAGTCGCCCAGAAGCTGACCGAACGACGGTGATCGGAATGTACGATCTGCATACGCATTCTATTCTTTCCGACGGGGAGATGCTCCCCGTCGAACTTATCCGGCGGATGGCAGTGGCCGGGTATACCACCGTTGCCATCACCGATCATGTCGATCTCTCAAATGCAGAAGCGGTTCTCAATACCCTCACCCTCGTTCGGGAGTCCGCCCGGCTCTTCGGGGTCAATCTCCTGTGTGGTGTTGAGATCACCCATGTCCCGCCAGCCCAGATAGCGGTACTCGCCAGGAAGGCAAAAAAATCCGGTGCTGATATCGTAGTTGTCCATGGGCAGACACCGGTTGAGCCGGTTGTGGAAGGGACAAACCATGAGGCCTGCGCCTGCAAAGATGTGAATGTTCTCGCTCACCCGGGGCTCATCACCAGGGCCGATGCCCGGCTTGCGGTTGAGAACGGGATCGCCCTTGAGATCACCTCACGGGGTGGGCACAACCGGACCAATGGCCATGTGGTACGGATTGCGCGGGAGACCGGGTGCCAGCTGGTCGTTGACTCCGACGCGCATGCCCCTCATGATATTCTGGATAAGAGCGCGAAATTTTTCGTTGCCAGAGGGGCCGGATTGACCGATGCTGAGTGTAAAAAGGTTCTATCTTTAAATATCGATCGCTTCCTTGATTCCTGAAATTTCTATTTATACTTTCACGCAATGTTTAAATACGGCAGCAGCGAACATATATAGATTACTAAAAAATTTAGTACCGTCATTGTATTCCCGAGGTTACGTGTGAAAGTTGTTGGCCGAGCGATGAGCACCGTTGGCGATCGGATGCTCATCATCCAGTGCGATGCAGCCCAGCTCCCCCCATTATACAGCGAGGTAACCGACCGGAGGATGAAGCCGGTCGGAAAAATCCTTGACCTCTTTGGTAATGTGAAAGCCCCCTACGCGGCAGTCCTCTGCCGGGAAAAATGCACTGTCCAGCCCAACGAGAAACTCTTTGCCAGGTAATAGAAAAAAACGCGGGAAACAAAAAACAAAATTCCAACAGGTGATTGTGGATGCAGGAAGTTGAGAAGTTAAAGGTCCTCCAGTCTGAGAGGGAAGCACTCAAGACCCGGACCAAACAGAAAGAGCAGGAAAAGAAAGCCGAGAACCACACCGAGACGGTCTGTCCCGAATGTGGTGGCCGGCAGCTGGTCCACGACTATGAACGGGCGGAACTGGTCTGCCAGAGCTGCGGACTGGTTATTGATGATGATTTCATTGACCGGGGCCCCGAATGGCGTGCCTTTGACCACGACCAGCGGATGAAGCGGTCACGGGTCGGCGCCCCCATGACCTTCACCATTCACGACAAGGGTCTCTCCACCATGATCGACTGGCGCAACCGGGACTCGTACGGGAGGGCGATCTCTTCCAAGAACCGGGCCCAGCTCTACCGCCTCCGCAAGTGGCAGCGACGTATCCGGGTCAGCAATGCAACGGAACGGAACCTCGCATTCGCGCTCTCGGAACTGGACCGGATGGCATCAGCACTGGGCCTCCCGCGAAATGTGCGTGAAACGGCGGCAGTGGTGTACCGTGATGCCGTTGACAAGAACCTTATCCGCGGCCGGAGTATTGAAGGGGTTGCCGCTGCAGCGCTCTATGCAGCCTGCCGGCAGTGCAGCGTCCCCCGTACCCTTGATGAGATCGCAGAAGTGTCCCGTGTCTCCCGGAAAGAGATTGGCAGGACCTACCGCTTCATCTCCCGGGAACTCGGGTTAAAGCTCCTCCCGACCTCCCCCATCGACTACGTGCCCCGGTTCTGCTCCGGCCTTACGCTCAAGGGAGAAGTCCAGAGCCGTGCTGTTGAGATCCTCCGCCAGGCGGGGGAGCGCGAACTGACAAGCGGCAGGGGACCTACCGGTGTTGCTGCTGCTGCAATCTATATCTCTTCCATCCTTGGCGGCGAGAGACGTACCCAGCGGGAAGTTGCGGAAGTTGCCGGTGTCACGGAAGTTACCATCAGGAATCGGTACAAGGAACTTGCAGAGAAACTCGACATCGAGATTATTCTTTAAAAACTTTTTTTATTCCATCGAAGGACGCCAACAACTATATTCCTTCGGCTCGAAACCTATATTCCACTCAAGAGGGCTCGTAGATCAGGGGTAGATCGCTACGTTCGCAACGTAGAGGCCGCGGGTTCAAATCCCGCCGGGTCCATCATATTTTCACCGGGAACGGGTATCCTCACCGGGGGTCGTCAGTTACACTCTTTGCCCGCGGAGTCACCATTCCGCACAATTTTTCCGGGTTTTTTCATGTCCGGTTCACTACTTGGCCAAAACGGATTTATCACACTTCCGGACAACGTATTACCTTACAGCATACCTGCTGGAGATCGGGGAGAATCGAATGATCTGCGGAAGAGGATGTAATATCGTACTGATGACAGTGCTCCTGACACTGCTGATCCTTGTACCGGTTAATGCATATTCGGTAGCGCTCTATGGTACAAACTCCGGATTCAGCCCGGATCTCCATAAGGACACCGTCACGGCCGTAAAATCAATTCCAGACTCAACAGGATCGGATCTCGACAATGCTATTGACCAGTTTACCGGGCCCGCCGTAGATGTTATTATTCTCGGCGGAGTTGATACCTTCACACCGGCAACCGCTGCAAAACTGGAAGCTGCCGTCGCAGAGGGGAAGATCCTTGTCATAACCTATCCCTGCAACCGGCAGTTTGATGCAAGCCTGCCAACAAACAACGGCGGTACCGCACCGGCGGGGCAGGCGATAGAATCGGCAGATCCAACATCTGTCATGTCAAAGGAGATCTTCGCCGGCCTGCCAACGCGGTTCACCCTTCAGGGACCAGCCCCGGATAAGGAGCAGGCAGCAGCACGGAGCGGGGCGGTAACCGTTCTGAATTTCGATACCGGTATGCCCGCACTCATTTATGGAAAATACGGGAAGGGTTACGTCATTGAGTGGACAACCGCACCGGTTCCCTCGTATCTGAACGAACAGACCGCCGATACAATCCTTGACCGGCTTATAACCCGGTTACTGCCGGCACCGGCCCCGACACCGGGTACGACTGTAACGACCCAGGTTACCGCTGTTGTAACGAACCAGACTCCTCCCGGTTCCCTTCCTGCCAGCACCACGCCGTCTGCCGTACCCGCAGAGAATTCCGGGGAGGTCGTTGTATATTCTTCCCCCCTTGGTGCAAGTATCCTTATCGATGGGATCTATCGGGGGACAACACCGGCAAATCTCACCGGAATCCCGCAGGGAAATCATATTATCCGGCTTACCCAGAGCGGGTACTATGACTACGAGGGAACCCTCTATGTCGTCCCGGGGCAGACATCGCATGCCTTCGGAACCCTCCCCCCGCTAAACCAGGTCTCCGCAGCCCCGACCGCAATCCCGATCATCATTCCGGCGATTACTCCCGAGATCACCATCACTGCAACCAAGGGACTGCTGGAAAATTCAAGTGTTATTGTTGCGATCATCGGTGTGATCACAGCATCCATTGCTGCTGCTGCTACCATCTTCACCCAGGTTAATAAAGTAAAAAAGGAGGGCAAGGAATGAGTCCGGTATTTTTCCCACGCCCCACACAAAAAGGCCCCATTTTTCCTCATCCGGACAGTAACAACTATATGGAATCCGCTGAAAAATAGTATGCCGCAAGTGTTGTGTGCAAGGGCTCGTAGATCAGGGGTAGATCGCTTCGTTTGCAACGAAGAGGCCACGGGTTCAAATCCCGTCGAGTCCATACCTGTTTCCTGAACTTTTTTATTGCAGTATGTTTGTTGGATCCGGAGTATCATTCCCGGGCAACAGGGATACGACCCATAACGTAAATGACTGGCAGGTCACTATTCCGGCATAAAATAGTTGCAACACCACTATTCTTCCGGATATACCGGAACACTGAAACGGGAATTCAGTCTACCCAGTCGAGCAGGTGCCGGCTTTTGTCCTGCTCTTCCCGGGCGATGATCTTCTGCTTTACTTTGCGTACAGCTACAGTTGCAGGAGAAGGTTGCGACTCGAATTTTCCGTAATCCATATAGTCGCGGGAGATCCAGTCCTCATTCCCGACCGTGATCTCGTGAATTGTTGCATCATCAGTATCGCTTGGGGAGGTGGCTGCTGATACTTCAACAGGGTTAACAGGGGACGGGGAAGAACCGGTGACCCGGGGCACTGCCCCACCCGGGTCGGGGACCATGACCGGGGGGGTATTCAGCATCACCGGGGGCGGTTGGGCAACTACGGGACTCTGCCGGAGCGTATTTTTCAGCAGGAGGAAGTCTGCAAAATCCTCAACTTCCTTCTGCTGTTCCGGTGTCAGTCGTGCAAACCTGCTCTCAAATGGTTCCATGAAAAATTTCCCCGGGAATTATTCTGATAGAATGTCTCTTTCACCCTATATTAAAGAGAACTGAACGGAGAATTAAAAAATTATTCCCACCGGTGCTGGTAGCCCCGCTTCTCGAGGGGGTTTCCATCCACCGTGACGGTTTTTTCCGGAACAACCCGGCCAATCACAGTTGCCGCAACCCCGGGGGCGGGGAACCGTTCAGGGGCAATGGTGAAGATCAGCTCGTAATCCCCGCCACCATAGAGCGCAAGCTCGCGGGCCTGTTCCCCGGGAATCCCGGCCGGGAGAGGAAGTTTTGCCGAATCAATGGCAAAACCACAATCGTTCACGCTCATCAGGTCATAGAGCGAAAGCGCGATCCCGTCACTGTCATCCATCATAGCACTCACGCCGGCCTTCCCGAGTAGCTGACCCTCTGCTACCCGTGGCTGCGGTTCGAAAAGGAATTTTTCGAACTGGTGGTAGCCATCAAGCCATGCCTGCGCCTGGCCCGGGGTGCCTGTGATGCAGACCAGATCATCCGGCCAGACCCCGGTCCTCCGGGTGATGTCCCGCCTGCTGACCATACCGATACCGGTGGTGACAACCGTGAGCTCATTATGCCGGTCGATATCACCACCAATGATCTCCGCTCCGTATTTCGTACAGCAGTCCTTTGCACCCTGCATCACGCCCTCAAGGCTCTTCCAGTCATCGAGCCCGACCGCGATGAGCATGGATTGGGGTGCCGCTCCCATGCTGGCGATATCCGAGAGGGTAACCGCAGCGCTCATCCAACCGGCCTGCCATTCGGTCATCCCGGGCACGAAATCCGTGCTGCGGTGGAGCATGTCGGTTGTTACCACCATTACCTGATCCCCGCAGGGAATTTCCGCACAGTCGTCGCTGCACTTGTCCTTTCCCACGATCTTCATCACTACGTTGAGCAGCTCCCGGTCATCCACCTTTACGCACCTCCTTACCCCGTTCGCTCTTGTACTCCTTGAAGATGTGCTCGATCATCTCTAACTTCTTCTCCCGCTCCCGCCGGGTCTGGCCCTCCTGCCAGCGGAGGAGGGCAGCATCCAGCAGCTCTTTTGCACACAACCCCTGTTTTCCCCGTACCTGGGCGCCGGTTTCTGAAAAACTGAGGAGTGGCAGCCCTTCTTCCCGGAATGACTGCGGGAGCTGGGGATCCCCAGCACCGAGTACACTGTCGCTGACGACAACAGCTGCAATCTTCAGCCCCATGAGGTCCTTAATAACGCTCCGCCCCCAGCCATCGGTCCTCGCTACAAAGACAAGGTCCCCTTCATCGATTCCAGAATCTTCAGAGAGCTTACGGAGCCCTTCCCTGGTAAGGGACTCCATCACCTTGAGCGGGACGACCTCTCCATCCAGGGAGAGCTCGGCAAATTTCTTGATCCTGGCAATCCTTTTTACGAGATTCCGGTTATGCCGTTCTTCTTTCCGCAACCGTTTTTTCTGTCCCTCGATGATCGCATCCCTTCGGGCCATCTCAGCATCCTTTGCCAGTTCCGCATCGCGGTTCGTGCCAATTTTACGGATGCGGGACTGCAGGCGCCGGATCTCGTAATCCCTGCTTTTGACCTCTTCCTGGAGCTCGACAACATACGTGCGGAGGCGTTTGACCATGCCATCGAGCACCCGCACCCGGTCATCCACCTTCAGATCGGCAACAACCCGTGGCGCTGCATCCGTAGATTCCGGTACAGGGGCCGGGGGTACCCGCATATCCCCGATAACGTGTTCAAGGGACTGGCCCCGGATCACCCGGGCACGGACTTCATCCAGGTCATGGCCGGGCGGGATGCGTTTCAAAAGACTCTGGAACTTGTGCCGGTAATGGCGGTAAGCATCGAGCGCTGCAGAAAGGGCGTCGCGCTCGTGATCATTCTGGTACTCAAACGGCCCGGTCAATTCCACTTTTGTCTCGACACTCGTATCCTGCTTTGGGCTGAACGCAATGGCAGAAAAAGAGCGCCGGATCTTCTCGACCGTGAACGGCATCTCCTGCACATCGGATGCGATGATCAAGGGTTTTCCTACCTTGTAGAGCGCTTCTATCACATCCGACATGGTCATCTGCCGTGAGCTCTGGAGGTGGAGCAGGTTCCCGTCAAGGTCGAGAGCGGCAAACGCGGTTGTTGTGCCGGGGTCGATACCCACGATGAGGTACCGCGGCTTGCCCGACAGCGGCCGGAACCGGATCCGGTCAAGCCGCTTTCCACTGATCCGGACCTGCACGTCGGCCCCCCGATACGTGGAGACGGGGACCTGGTCCCGGAGGGCAAAGACCCGGAAGGCAACCCTGCTGCAGCCGCCGAAGGCTTTTGTTTCCTTCTTCTCGTACCGGAGCCCCGCCGCAACCAGTGCCATCTCAATCTCCCGCCCCTTGAGCTGGACAGCCCCGTGCATCTTCCGCACGTACCGGTTCTGGCTCCAGCCGCCTTTACCCGGGGAGCGGTGACGGCTGACTACGACATCGCTCTCGTTCTCGAACGCGATGACCTCAGCACCGGCACCGAGGGCGGCGACCTGCGCCGTAGTCCGGGCTTCTGCAAAGGGGTCGAAGCGGTTGAAACTGATATTGAACCGGGCAGCAACCTTGCCAAGTGTCTCTTTGCGTTCCCCGCCGGTCACCTGCACGAACCGGGTTTTCGGGGGGAGACCCTGGAGAAAGAAAAAGAGTTCGTGCTGGTCGGTTGCGATCTCCTGCAGGCTGTCTACGGCAAGGATATCCGGCTGCTCATCCCGCAGCATCCGGAAGAGCCGGAAGAGGGAAACTTCCGTTTCGCTCTCGATCGTCTGATCCGTCATACGGACGAGAGCATACATCGGCCTTCGTGATCGCGACCGGACAGATCCCCTGATGATATCGATACCAAAAACCTTCAGCCGATCACCCATTGCACCGCGTCCTCACGGTTATAGTCCAGTTGATATTTCCGCAGGAAGAAGGCGAGGATATTATCGATGTCCCGGCCTACAATGGCCTGTGCGTTCTGGTGGTCTGTCCCAATCCATTGCGGCCAGTCAATAAGGACAACCCTGCCATCCTCGATGAGGATATTATATTCCGAGAGGTCCGCGTGGATGAAACCTGCCTTGTACGCCTGATGGGTATTTTCCAGGATCTCGTCAAGGATCTCCTGTGGGGCTTCAAGCCGGCACCGGTTCAGGTTCTGGCCGTTGATGAGCGCCATCACAACCGTATGGCGATTCTGGGCAATGGGGAGCGGCACGCTCACGTTCTGGTGAAGGGCTGTGAGTGCCTCGAACTCCCGTTCCGCGGACTTCCGTGAGGCCATGAGCCACGGGCAGTGACCTTCCTCGGGCATGTAATCGCGGTTGAGACGGGCCGAGGAGAATGACCGGCCCCCGACGCGGTGGAATTTGATTGCAACCGGCCCCAGACCAAGGGCATCATAGACCACGGACTCCTTGCCTTCCCCGATGAGGGAACCGAGTGCGGAGATCGTTCCTTTTTGGGTCAGGGTGGCGAGGGCAAGTGTATCGTACCCGCCGAAGACAAGGGCATACCCGTCATACGGGACCGGATTGAAACGGACCATTCCCCAGGCAATAAGGCGGGAGAGCCGGTAATTGATCTCCGACTCCGAGAGCTTTGTCGTAGTCTTGAGCTGCTCGAGCGGCACCCAGGCGTACCGCTTCATCGCCTTCTCCAGCGCAAGAAGGATCGTCTTCTCGTACTTGTTTAAGGTGCGGATGTGTTCCGCGGCTACGCCCATAATCGTTAGAGTGGTTATGTGGCAGACTATAAAATCACATCTTCACTGACATGACACCGGCATCCCATAACCTTAAACATCTTTGATCATCCAGAATTGATTGGATGCAGTGCAGCAAGTGCAGGAATGCGGCGATCATCTTCCAGCCATACTCCGGCCAACACCTTTGCCGCGACCATTTTATCCTGGATTTTGAGACAAAAGCCAAACGGGTTATCCGGAAACACCACTGGATGCTGCCACAGGAGTCTATCGCCGTAGTCGTGAACGGGGATCCTGCAGACACAGCCCTGCTTTTTTTCTTTCGGAAACTGACTGCACACCGCAGGGATATCCGGATATCGGCGGTCCCCGCAGGGGAGGTTTCCGGCATGTTGTCCGCACCACACCGCTCCGGGGTGACGAAGATCGCGCTTTCAACCCCGCTTGAGACCGCAGCCGCTGCCGCACTCACATATATTCTGCAGGGGAACGCAGAGAGATTATTTGCAGCCGGGTGTACTGCTGATGGTGAAATCCCGTTTATAACACCGTTCTGTCATATCCCTGCGGGCGAGATCGCACTCTATGCCCGGATTCACGGTCTGGAAGGGGGAGAATGTGCCAGTCCCCCGGTGAACGACACGCTGCATACCGAAGTGAAAAACATGCTGGTTGATTATGCCATCCGCCATCCTACGGCACCCCACGCAGTGCTGAACCTTGAAGAGTTGCTGAAACATGCAGGAACAGCACCTTGGGAGGGGGAAAAACGTGGCGCATAGACGCGGAAGGGTCTGGAGATCGTTGAGGAACTCCCCTGGTGCCCAAATCACGATCTACTTCGTCGCCTTTGCCCTGCTTATTAGTGTTTATACCTATATCTTCGACGAATTCTACCCCATTCTGGAGAATAAGCCACTCGCCTGGCCTGAGGCGCTTCTTTTCGTTGTGGAATCCATGACAACCGTAGGATACGGCTGGCTGCTCCCGTTCTCCAATGACATTACCCGGCTTCTTGCTATCCAGATCATGATCTCCGGGGTCATCATGATCTTCATCGTTGTACCGCTCCTGCTCGCCCCCTTCCTTACTACCCTGCTTGCCCCGACCCCTCCGCGGAAGACGCCCCATAAACTCACCGGGCATACGGTTTTGGCTACGATGAGCTGACCCGGTCGGTTATCGAGAGCCTGACAATCACGGACCATGACATTGTGATTCTCGAGCAGGACAAGGCGACCACCCTTGATATCGCAACCCAGTACCGGAAACGGGCCTATGTTATCTGGGGTGATTACACGGATCCCGCCGCATGGGTGGCTTCCCACATATCCGATGCGAGTTTTGTGGTCATCTGCAAGGACGAACGCCTGACCGCCAATATCATTCTTGGGATCCGCAAGATGGCAAAAGGGAGGATCATCTCGGTTGTGGACAAGCTCGAGTTTGACCGGTACCTGCGCTATGCTGGTGCAGATTATGTCCTGTCGCCCAAACACTCGACCGGAAGGATGCTCGCACGACATGCCGCCCTCAATCCTGGAGGTGATGCAGTACCGGATATTCCGGGGCTGGACCGGATTAGTCTCAGCCTGCCACAGAACAGAGAGCATGAACTCCGTCTCATCGCGATCCCGGTCGTTGGAGGATGCGGTGCTGACGGAAGATCACTTGGGGAGCTCCGCTTTTTTGACCGGGATGGCATCTTCGTTTTCAGCCTCTGGAAATCAGGGGTGTTTGTTCCCTGCCCCCATGATGACATTATTGTCGATGACACG
>Ga0172367_10006186_pt1 | contig 14179 bp, 11 predicted proteins | sample Lak10m_FD_114542 | JGI IMG/M metagenome (GOLD analysis project Ga0172367, IMG submission 114542) | Freshwater microbial communities from Kabuno Bay, South-Kivu, Congo - kab_022012_10m | ecosystem: Environmental > Aquatic > Freshwater > Lake | place: Democratic Republic of the Congo: South-Kivu... | reverse complement strand
GAACCTGTGGATCGGCACCCACGGCGGCGCCGACGGCTGGAGCGCCACGCTGCCCGAGATAGGCTCCGCCTGGGAGCGCGCCGACGCCACCGGCATTGTTGCCCGCGCCCTGGGCCACCCGCCCTCGCCAGCGGAAGAGAGCGCGTTCTATAGCCAGCGCGCCATGCGCTGGACCATGGCCCATCCCAAGGAAGTGGCCGGCCAGCTTGCGTGGAAGAGCGCCCTGCTGCTGGCGCCCCACGAAACGGGCAACAACACCAGCCCCCTTAGCCTGGCCCGGCAGCGCGGCTGGATGTCCTGGCTGCTCCCCTGGTCCTGGTGGCTGGTGCTGCTGCCTGGCATCACCGGGCTGGTGCTGGGCTTCCCCCGCCAAAGTGCCCTGCGCCGCTGGGTGTGGGCATCCTCCCTGCTCTATGGCGCATCCTTCCTGCCCTTCTTCATCGCTGGCCGCTTCCGCATTCCTCTCATTGGCCTCCTGGCACTGCCCGCGGCGGCCTGGCTGGCGGACCTGTGGCAGGGCCGCCGTTTGCGCACGGCGGCGGGATCTCCTCCCACGCGCCAACGACGCATGGTCCTGGCCGTACTGGTGATCCTGCCCTTCCTGTCCGCCCTGTGGGTGCAGCAGCGCTTCGACGCCTTCCACCGTCGTCAACAGGAGGGTTGGCAGGATTTCCAATTGGGCAATGCCTGGCAGCGGCTGGGCGAACTGGATTCCGCGCGCGCCTGCTTTGAACACGCGCTTTCCGTGGCGCCGGGCCTGAAGGAACTGCGCGTGAATCTGGGCCTTCTGTCCATGGAGCGGGATCCCGCGCTGGCCCGGAAATGGTTCGAAGAAGAGCTGCGCGTGGATCCGCGCAGCGCCAAGGCCTGGAACAATCTGGGCAGCCTGTGGATGCGCCACGGCCAGCCCGAGCGTGCGGTGGCCGCCTACCAACAGGCCCTGAACCTGCGACCGGACCTGCCCGATGTCCACTGGAACCTGGGTCTGGCCTGGGCCGCCCAGGGGCTGGAGTGCCTGAAGCGGGGAGATTTACGAGCTGCCAGGGAGGCCCTGAACGAAGTAAAGGCCACGCCCTATGATGGACGCGGCCTGCATCTCTTGCGGCAAGGTTTGGGAGGGGAGGCGCTCAGCGGCCCTTGAACTGGGCCGCGCGCTTCTCCACAAAGGCCCGGGTGCCCTCCCGCATGTCCTCGGTGCCAAAGCAGGCGGCGAAGAGGTCGCGTTCCACGGCCAGAGCCGCGTCCAAGGGCAGGTCCAGACCCCGGTCGATGGCCTCCAGGCAGCCCGCCACCGCCAGGGGTGCCTTTGCCAGGATCTCCCGCGCCAGACCCAGGGCCGCCGCAACGAAGGCCTCCCGATCGAACTGGGGCTGTCCCTTCTCGTCCCGCACCAGCTCGCCCTGCTCGTCCTTGGCCCAGGCTGGCACCACGCGATTCACCAGACCAAGGCGATGGGCCTCTTCCGCGCCCACCATGGCGCCCGTGAGGCAGAGCTCCGTGGCCCGTCCGCGCCCAATGAGGCGGCTGAGGCGCTGGGTGCCGCCATATCCCGGAAGGAGACCCAGGTTCACCTCCGGCTGGCCGAAGCGTGCGTGGGGTGCCGCCAGGCGCATGTGACAGGCCATGGCCAGCTCGCAGCCCCCGCCCAAGGCGAAACCGTTCACCGCGGCGATGACCGGCTTGGGCAGCATCTCCAGTCGGCGCAGGATGCGCTGGCCCTCCGCCGCCACACGGCCGGCTTCCAGGGGGCCAAGTTCCGCCAGTTCGGTGATGTCGGCGCCTGCGGCAAAGGCTTTGGGTCCGGAACCCACCATCACCACGGCCCGCACGGCGGCATTCCCTTCGATCTGGGTCAAGGCCTCGTCCAGTTCCGTCAACAAGGCGCGGTTCAACGCGTTGAGTTGGGCGGGACGGTTCAGCGTGAGCAGGGCGACGCCGTCCAGGTTCTCCAGCAAGACATGGCCACTCATGGATGATCCCTCAGTTGGTGTGGATGGAAGGTAACTCCTGCTCCGTCCCTCTCCCACTCGTGCTCGCTTTCGTCCCCGATCCCTGCAAGCAGGCGCATTCGCGGACTCGCTCCACGGCCTCGAAACGGTGAAGGAGAAGGAGAGGGACAAAAAAGCCCCGCCCTGCACAGCTGCAGAACGGGGCTTTGTCACATGCGGGAAGGCTCAGTGCTGGAAGAGCTCCACCACCGGGCGGAAGTCCGGCATCACAATGGGGCCCACCAGCGAGCCCAGGCCGTTGTTCACGCCAATGAATTCGCCCACATCCACCATCTCAATGTTGAAGCCCCAGCCCTCGTTCATGGCGTCGAGGATCACATTGGCGATGACAGCGTAACCCAGGTTGGTGGGATGCACGCCATCCAGGCTGAAGAGGCCGCCCGAAACGAACTGGGTGCTGAAATGCTCACCCTGGGCATCGTAGCCGGTGGCCACCACGCCGCTGAAAAAGGCGTTCATGTCCACCAGCAGGGCGTCGTGGGCACGGCTGCCGTTGAGGGCCGCCACGCCAGCCTCGATGCGGTCGTTGAAATCCTCCACCGCCGCCTGGGCCTGGGCCAACTCGGCGGCGTCAAGCACATAGGCGTCGGGGAGCGGATTGCCCGCGCTGGCGCCCTTGGTGGGATCCGCCTGCATGGCACTGGCGGCGGGCAGCAGCACATAGTTGTTGGTGCCGGGATCCGTGTACACGGGAGCCGCCGCGCCCGTGGCATCGTCCATCACCCACACGGCGTGCACCGGGGAGCCCATGGCGTCCAGCTTGGCGTTGAGCACCGGGTTGAAATAGGTGACGAAGGGGATGTCCGTCACGCTGGGAAGGTTCATCACCGCCAGGTAGGGGGCGGTGCCCAGGGCGGCCAGGGTGCCGCTCAGACTGGCCTGAAAGGTGGCTCCCGGGGTGATGCTGCCCGTGCCACCGCTGGTGACGAAGCCCAGCACATCGTTGTTGCCCAGCCAGCAGGTGACGAAGCTGGCGCCGGATTCGGCGGCGAGCTGCACCTGGGTCTTGGCGGCACTGGCGCTGTTCATGTAGAAGGCGGCGTAGGGATTGCCCGCCGCATAGAGGTTCAGCGGAGCGCCGGCGGCGTGCATCAGGGTGATGCCCGGGATGCCGAAGTTGCGCGGGGCGCTGAAGTCAAAATCGGCGGCGGCGCCGGCCTGCATGGCAGCCACATTGGCCATGTCCACGGTGCTGTAGCTCAGCACGGGGCTGCCGGTCTCCGTGAAGTTGACCACCATGTTGCCCACGGGACTGCCGCTCACGAAGCCCAGGCCGGTGGCGGCCATGCTCACTTGCTTGAAGTCGGCAATGCCCAGCTGGCGGGCGATGAGATTGGGGTAGCTGGCCGCCACATGATCGGGGTTGCCCCAGGCGCCGCTCTGATAACCGGCCGTGAGACTGTTGCCGATGGCCGTGTATTCCTGCAAGTCCGCCAGATCGGCCGGGCTGCTGTAGGAAGGGGAGGTGGGCAGATCATCCGCCGTGCCGCACCCCATCATCAGCGTGGCGCCAGTGACCGCCAGGGCCAGCAACACCTGCTTCGTGCTCAGGATGGTCTTCATTTAGAACCCCTTTCGGACGCTGAAGCCAAAGGCCGGGATGCTGCTCTCGTATCCGCCGGGCAGTTCGGCGAAGGTGCTCACGCGGTCCTGCAACAGGATCTGGATGAAGTAGGCATCCAGCGCCAGGCTCTCGCTCACCTTGTAGCTGGCGCCCAGGCTGATGCCGTTGCGCTCGGCGTCGGGCAGGCTGGGCTCCACCATGTGGTCGGCCACGGCGTTCTGCTCGTAATACCAGCCGCCGCGCAGGGTGAACTGCTCGCTGGCGGCGTACTCCACACCGGTGCGGAAGGCCCAGGTGTTCTCGTAGTTCTTGGGGCTGTGGCTGTCCTTCAGGGCCGAGGTCTCGGTCTTGAAGTCGATGTCCAGGCTCTGGTAGACATTCCAGCGCGTGAAGACCACATCGCCGCGCCAGGTGAGCTTGCCGTCCATGAACTTCGCGGGACGGTATTCCCAGCCGGCGATGACCAGGTCGGGGATGTCCAGGTCCAGTTCCACATCGGAGGTGGGGAACATGGCGCCCAGGAGGGCCTGGTGCGAGGGGTTCTCCACATCCTGCAGGCCGAAGGTCGCCTCGCCTTCCGCCGTCAGCACCATGCCGCTGCGGTAGGACAGGCCCAGGTCCAGCTCCTCGTTCACCGTGTGCTGCAGGCCCATGTTCCAGCCGAAGCCCGTGCCCTGGCCTTCCAGGTCCACATCCACGAAACCGTTGAAGGGATAGCCCGTGTAGCTGTCCTTGGACATGGTGGCGATGCCCACCATCACATCCAGGCCCAGGCCGAAGCGGGTCTTCTCACTCAGCTTCATGGCCACGGCGGGGTTCACCGTGATGGTCTCGAGGTTGATCTCTTCCGTGTTGGTGCGGCCCGCCCAGTCCTCGGCCCACTTGGTTCCCAGGCCCATGTAGGTGAAGAGGCCCACGCCCCAGCGCATGCGCTCGTTCAGGGTGCCGCTCACATAGAGGTCCACGGGCGTGAAGGTCTGGCTCTCCATGGATGCCGTGCCGTAGCTGGGACGGTCCGTGGGGCCAATGAAATCGGTGGCAGGCATGAGGATGTTCAAGCCAAACTCCGACTGCAGACCTTCGAGGCCCGCCAGGCCGGCGGGATTGTAGAAGAGGGAGGACGGTCCCTGGGCTGCCACATAGGCGCCCGCCGTTCCCATGGCCACGCCGGACTGCTCGTGCAGAGCAAAACCGGCCGCCATGGATTGCGGGGCCATGATGGCGCTCAGGCAGGCGCCCGTCAACAGACAGGCAAAGCGCTTGGTCATGGGATCTCCTTGAATATGGGTGAGTGCGACACTGTCAGGGTTTGGCCTGGAAGCGCTTCAACTGGCCTTCCAGGTAGGGATCCCCCGGGCGCTTCTCCAGCGCGCGGCGGATGGTGGCGATGGCCTGCCCGGCCTGCCCGCGGCGGAACTGCACCTCGGCCAGGGTGTCCAGGATGCCTGCATCGCCCTGGCTCAGGTCCACGGCGCGCTGGGCCGCCTGCTCGGCCTTTTCCAGGTCCCAGCCCTTTTCGGCGCAGGTCCAGGCAAAACTGTTGAGCAATTCGGCGTTGTCCGGGTACGATTCCACCATGCGATTCAGCAGCAGACGCATGCGTTCCTCATCGCCAGCCTTCGAGGCGGCGCCCACGAGGATGTTGTAGATCTCAGGCCCCTGCTCCACCTGGGGCCAGCGGGCCAGCACCGCCTCCAGTTCCGCGGCGTCCCGGCTGCGCATGAAAGCCTGCAGGGCCAGCTCCGCCTGGGCCTCGTCGGCCACGCCGGAGGCATTCTGCGCATCGGCCTCCACGATGGCCTTGAGCCGCGCGGCGGAGGCCTCGCCATCGCCCCGGTCGGCCTCCTTGCGGGCCACCTTCAAGGCCAGGACATGGTCGGCGGGATGGGCGGCCAGCTCCGCTTGAAAGGCCTTGAGAGTGCCCACGCCGGCGGCGAAGTCCTGGAAGGTTTTCAGGAAATCCGGCATGGGGGAATAGCCGCTCTGGCGGTCGATCTCCTCGCCCTGGGCGTCCAGCAGGATAAGCGTGGGAAAGCCGCGCACATGGAAGCGCTTGGCCCAGTCCACGCCATCGCCCTTTTCCGCGTCGATGACCAGCTTCAGCCACGGCGAGCTGCCTTGCTGGAAGGCGGGCGTGGACAGCACATCCGCCTCCAGACGCCGGCACCAGCTGCACCACTCCGTGGTGAAGAAGGCCAGCACCAGGCGCTGTTCAGCAGCGGCGCGGGCCATGGTGGAACTCTTGTCAATGGTGAAGCCCAGTTTGACCGCTTCGCCCGTGGCCTTGTCCGGCGCGCCGGCGACAGGGCCTTCGGCGCGGGCCAGACCCAGCCCCAGCGTGGCGATAAGGAGCAGGAGGGTGGTGAAGTGGCGCATGGCGGCTCCAATGCTGAACCGAATCCGTTTCACTGACGGCCAGCAAGGTAGAAATCCCAGGGCGTGGGGTGGCAGCCGTGTGAAGTTTTGATGAGAAGGCGGCGGTGCCCCTACAGGCGGGCGAAAGCCTCGCGCATGCGCTTCCAGCTGGCCTCGATGGACTCGGAGATCACCTTCACCCCGCCCACCACGGGAAAGAAGTTGGTGTCCCCCACCCAGCGCGGCACCACATGCCAGTGCAGGTGCTGGTCGATGCCCGCGCCACCGGCCTTGCCGAGGTTGATGCCCACATTCCAGCCCTGGGGCTGCAGGCTCTGCTCCATGGCGCGCAGGGCGTCGCGCAGGGCGCGCTGGCAGTCCAGCAGCTCCGCATCGCTCAAGGATGGGAAGTCGCAGGTGTGGCGGTAGGGCACCACCATGAGGTGGCTGTTGTTGTAGGGAAAGAGGTTCATGATGACGAAGCAGCTCTCCCGGCGCGCCACGATGAGGTTGGCCTCGTCCCGGCTCTCTTCCTCCCGGGGTTTCCAGCAGAAGATGCAGCCCTTCTCTTCCTCGGCCCGGGCCGCTTCCTCATTGGCGCTCAGGCCTTGAATGTACTCCATGCGCCATGGCGCCCAGATGCGGTCCATGCTTCCCCCATCAACTCGCCCCCGGCCGCGATCTCGAGATGAAACGGGCGGAGCGATCGACGATGCGGGCGGCCACCAAGGACCGCCCGCCTGTAAGTTCTGCTGGTCAGCCCAGGAATCAGTGGCTGGCCCGCTCCGCCTGGTATTCCTCGATCACCTTCTGCTGCACATCCGGCGGACACTTCTCGTAGTGGTCGAATTTGCGGCGATGGGTGGCACGGCCGCTGCTCATGCTGCGCAGGGTGGTGCTGTAATCGTAGAGTTCGGCCAGCGGCACCAAGGCCTTGATGAGCTGGTACTTGCCCGTGCTGTCCATGCCCAGGATCTTGCCACGGCGGCTGCTCAGGTCGCCCATCACATCGCCCATGAACTCGTCGGGAGTTTTCACTTCAACTTCCCAGATGGGCTCCAGCAGAATGGGTTTGGACTCGGAGAAACCCTGCTTGAAGGCCTCCTTGCCGGCAATCATGAAGGCGATTTCCTTGGAGTCCACCGGGTGCATCTTGCCGTCGTAGATGGTCACTTCCACATCTTCCACGCGGCAACCGGCCACGATGCCCTCGTCCAGCAGCTGGCGCATGCCCTTCTCCGTGGCCTGCTGGAACGGCACGGTGACGCTGCCGCCCACCACCTCGCTCTTGAAAACGAAGCCCGAACCGCGCTCGCCGGCCTTGATGCGCACCCACACTTCGGCGAACTGTCCGGCGCCACCCGTCTGCTTCTTGTGACGGTACTTCACATCGGCGTTGCCGGTGATGGTTTCGCGGTAGGGCACGCGGGGCTTGATGAGCTTCACCTTCACGCCCGTGCGCCGCTCCAGCTTCTCCAACAGCAGGTTGAACTGCTGCTCGCCCTGGCCCGCCAGAATGGTCTGGTGCAGCTCCGGATCCTGACGCACGGAGAAACTGGGATCCTCGTTGTGGATGAGGTGCAGGCCCGTGCTCATCTTCTCGTCGTCGTCGGCCTTCTCCGGCTCGATGGCCGTGCGCATCACCGGCTCCGGGAAGAGGATGGGCGTCATGGACAACAAGCTGCCCTTGGTGCAGAGGCTGTCGTTGGTGTGGGTGCCACGCAGCTTCACCGTGCAGCCAATGTCCCCTGCCACCACGGGGCCGGCATCCTTGCGGTTCTTGCCGATCACCGTGAACAGTGAACCAAACTTCTCGCTGTTGCTGGTGGTGCCGTTGGTCAACTCGTCGCCCGTGTGCACGGTGCCGCTGTAGACGCGGAAGAAGCTCAACTCGCCCACATGCTGCTCGTTCACGGTCTTGAACACCAGCGCGTGCACGGGGGCCGCCGGATCACAGGCCACTTCCACCGCTTCCGTGCCGTGCATGGCCGTGGCCGTGCGGGAGGCGGGTCCGGGGTAGTTGGTGGTCAGCACATCCAGGATGCGCGAGATGCCCGTCAACTTGCGCGCGGCACTGCAGAAAACCGGGCGCACGGTGCCGGCGAGAATGCCCTTGGACAAGCCCAGGGCCACCTGCTCCTCGCTCAGCTCCATGTTTTCCAGGAAAGCTTCCATGAGGGCGTCGTCGCTCTCGGCCACCGCCTCCTGCAGGGCCGCGTACAACTCCTCCACCTTGCCGGCCTCGCCACCCAGTTCCTGCTCCGTGCAGCGGCCCTCGGCGTCGAAGACGAGGATCTTGTGCTTCAGCACATCCACGATGCGGTTGAAGCCCTCCCCCGTCTCAAGGGGATACTGCACCTGGGCCACGCCCTTGAAGGTGGACTTGAGGGCCTCAAGCTCCTCCTCGAAACGCACATGGTCCTTGTCCAGGCCGTTGAAGACGAAGAGACAGGGCATGCTGCGGGCGTCCACCGACTCCATCACCAGCTCCGTGATCACCTCGGGGCCGTTGGTGGGGCTCACCATCACCAGGGCGATGTCCGCCACATGCAGGCCGCTCAGCACCTCGCCGAAGAAATCGGAGAAGCCCGGCGTGTCCAGCACATTCAGCTTGTGGCCCTGCCACTCCACCTGGGAAAGGGTGGTGAAGACGGACTTCTGCCGCTCCTGCTCGAAAATCGTGTAGTCCGAAACCGTGTTGTGGCCTTCGATGGTGCCCATGCGGTTGATCTCGCCGCACAGGCGAAGCACAGCCTCGGTGAAGATCGTCTTGCCCGTGGACTCGTGTCCCACGATGGCGATGTTGCGGATCGTCTCCGCCTTGTGGACGTTCAAGGGGTCCTCCACAGGTCAGCGTGTTGGGTTCGGTATCTCAAGTCCTTGCGTTGCTTGAACTCCTCGTCGTCATAGGGAATGGCGTCCACCAGACAGACGCGGGCGGGCTGCAGGTAGGGCGGAAAAATGCGCCGGCACTCCTGCATCAATGCGTGCTCCGTCCACACCGGGCGGCCATCTTCGCCCACATCGCTGTGCACGAAAAGCGCCACCTGGTCCGGGTGCGAGCTGCGCGGGGCTCCCAGGGCGGCGGCGTCGCGCACACCGGGAAGGGCCATCACCGGCTCCTCGATCTCCAGCGGGCTCACCTTGAAACCGTGCAGCCAGATCACATCAAAAACTTCGTCCGCCAGGGTGAGGTAGCCCTCGGCGTCCATCATGGCCATTTGCTGGCTGCGCAGCCAGCCGTCCTCGGTGGCCTCGGGGCTCACCCGTCGATCCTGGGTCAGGTCCAGCGCCATGCCGGGGCTTTGGAAGATCACTTCGCCCCAGCGGCCGGCGGGCCTTTCCTGGCCCGTCTCGTCCAGCACTTTCAATTCCACGCCAGGCAGGGCCATGCCCACGAAACCGGGACGATGCTCCAGCCAGGGCAGATCCAGGCAGAGGAAAGCCCCGGCCCAGGTGGTGGCGAAACCCGCCTGCAGGTGGCCCTGGAAGAGCTCCTCCCACTCTCCACGGAAAGGCAGGTGGGGGGATTCGGCGTTCACCAGAGCGTGCAACACCTGCCCCACGGCGCCACCCTGGGCCTTGCGCGCCTGGGCCGCCCGCAGCAGGTGCCAATAGAAGGTGCGCGTGTGGATCATCAGGCGGGGCTGACGGCGGGCGATGAGGTCCAGCACATCCTCCTCGGGGGCGCCGCGGTCCATCAGGAGCAGGCTGCCGCCGCTGCACAACACGGGCAGCACCAGCGAGGACAGGGCCAGGTAGTGGGAGCAGGACATGTGGCACAGGGCCGTGGCGCCCAAGTGCAGGTTGAACAGCTGCCGCACCTGGCGGGCCGTGGCACCCAGCTGGTCCACGCTGAAAATGGCGCCGCGCCAGCGGTCCTCCCGGTCCATGCGGAAGTAGAGCATGCGACCTTCGCGACTCAAGGCGGTCACCCGCGCCGGTGCCGCTGCGTTCAGGCACCGCTCCTCCAGGCCTTCCACCGTCAGCACCCGGGTGCGGGGCGGCAGGTGGGGCAGGAGCTCCGCACAGCGTTCCTGCAGTTCCGGCGTGCTGATGAGCACGGCGGGCATGGCCTCCTGGGCAATGGGGACGAGCATGTCGCGGCTGGTTTTCACATCCACCAGGGCGGTGATGGCGCCCATTCCCAGCAGGGCCAGCTGCAGCCACAGCTGCTCCGGGATGTTGGGCAAGAGCAGCATGACCCGGCAGCCCGGGGGCAGACCCTGCTCCTGAAGCCAGCTGCGTGTGGCCTCCACGGCGTGCTGAAACTGGCGATGGCTTTGGCAGTGGGTGCCCCACTCCAGGGCCGGGTGGTCGGGAAAGGCGTCCGCCACCTGACGGAGTTCTTCCAGACAGGAGGTCAACGGTCGTTGATGCAGGAAGTCCAGATCGGCTGTCATGCCTTCGCCCGAGTTAGGAATCGGCAAGTCTAAGGATCAAGTCTTTAACAAGCAAGCTTGGAAGCCGGGCCGGCTGGTCAACGCAGGGTGCGCAGGCTCTCTCCAAGGTGAACCAGGCGCAGGGCCAGGCTCGTCTCCCCTTCGGTAATGAGCTGGCCCAGGGCGCGTTCCATGTCCACGGGACGCCAGGCATCCTGCTCCATGCCCGCCGCCAGATTGGCGCAAATCTGGCACCACCGTTCATAGCACACTTCGTTGAAGAGCGTGATGGGCCAGCGCTCGCCCTCGCCCTCCATTTCGTGCAGCACGCTGGGTCCGGGCAGCTCACGCAGACGCAGGTGCAGGGGGCGCAGGGTGACGCGGGCCGATGGATCCAGGAACATGCGCAGGGCGCTGGCCGTGCCCATGTCCCGAAAAATGGGCAAGTGCAGGTTGTCGATCTGGATCAGGCCGGGGCCCTCCAGCCAGTCGAAGAGGCGCAGGGCCTCCACAAGGGACCAGCGTCGCACGGCGTCGCGGAAGAGGTAGATCTCGTCACGCCCCGTTCCCTCCACTTGATAGAGCCAGTGCAGCACGCCGCTCAAGCCCTCCGCCACCGCATCGGGATCCTTGGCATGCAGGCGCTCGCCCAGCAGCTGCTCCAATTCCCCGTGGCTGGGCATGGACTCCAGCTGTCCGCAGGCGAAGTGGTAGATGCCCCGCGGCAATCTCAGCGCACGGTGGGCCTCGCGCAGGCGCAGCCGATCCCTTTCATCCAGCATGGAAGCGTGCCTCATCCTTTGGTGACATCCTGAAGCAGTCCGGCGGCCACGGCGCGGGCGGCCACGGTGGCGCTGGCCCAGGCCCAGTGGAAGTTGAATCCGCCCAGCCGCCCGTCCACATCCAACATTTCGCCCGCCGCGTAAAGACCGGCATAGCGTCGCAATTCCAGCGTGTCCGGGTGACATTCGCTCGTATCCAGACCACCGGCCGTGCACTCGGCGTGGTGCCAGGACCGGGCACCCACCACGGGCAGGGCGTCGGCCTTCACCACCTGCAGCAGACGGCGGCGGCGCGCGCGATCCAGCTGGGACAAGGGCAGATCCGCCGCCACGCCGGCCCTTTCGGCCAGACAGAGTGCCAGGCGCTGGGGCAGGACATCCCCCAGCAAGGCCGTCACGCGACGGGCGCCGGCGGGAGCGCAGAGGCGACGATCCAGCTGCTGTTCATCAAGATCGGGTAGCCAATCCACCACCAGCGCAGCTTTCCTCCCCTGGGCCATGGCCCGCAACAGGTGGCGGGAAGCGTCCAGCACGGCGGGGCCGGAGAGCCCGAAATGAGTGAGCAGCACCTGGGCCTGCCAGTTGCGCGCCTCGCCTTCCACCTTCACCCGCGCCGGACAGGCCACTCCCCTCAGGGCAAGCAGGGGATGGCCATCCGGGAGCCGCAAAGGCGAGAGCGCCGGGCTCAAGGGTTTCACAAGCTCCAGACGCAGGCCTTCCAGCACCGCAAAGAAGGCGCCGTCGCTGCCCGATTTGGGCAAACTGCAACCACCAGTGGCCAGCAGCACCCGTCGCGCCACCAGGTGTTGGTCCCCACTGTGCAGGCGCCAGCCCAGGTGATCCTCCGCTACCCGTTCCACGGGCCAGCCGAATCGGGTTTGAACGCCCTGGGCGCGCAAGCCCGCCTGCAGGGCGGCCAGCACATCCGCCGCCCGCTGGCTGGCCGGATAGAAGCGCCCGCTCTCATCCTCCACCAGGGGCAATCCCAAACTGTTGAAAAAGGTGCGCACCTCCCGGGGCGGCAGGGCGCGCAGTACCTGGCGGATGAAGGAGGGCGTGGCGCCAAAGAAGTCCTCCGCCCCTACCTGGGCGTGGCCAATGTTGCAGCGCCCGCCGCCGGAGACCAGCAGTTTGGCGCCGGGTCGGGAATGGGCGTCCAACAAGATCACCCGCGCGCCGGGCCGCGCCCGGGCCACCTGGACGGCCGCACACAAACCTGCGGCTCCCGCGCCCACGATGATCAGATCTGCATCGGGTTCTGTCATTGGGAAAGGATCCTTGGCAACAGGGCCGCAAGCAAGGGTATCCACACCATGGCCACCACAATGCCCACGCTGACCAGGGCGGCAGCCAGGGCCGGAGCACACTGGCGATCCGCCGCCCAGGCGGCGGCCGTGGCCATGGGTGGCATGGCGCACTCCAGCACCACCACGGGCATGTCCGGGTGGCGCAAGCCCAGGAGGGCGATCACGAGCAGCAGCAGGCTAGGCGCCACCGCCATCTTCACCACCAAACCCAGAGCCAAGGGTTTGATATCCAATGGGTTTAGGCGAAAGCGCAGGCGACCGCCCAGGGAGAGCATCACTACCGGAACGAGGGTCCAGGCCAGCCAGGCAAGTGCGGGCATGAACGCGTTGCGCAGGGGCAAACCCAAAGGGCTCAGCGCCAGGAAGAGAACTGGCAGGGGAGGAAAACGCAGCAAACGCTTCAGGGCACCGGAACCCCAGGATCCACCCCCGTTGAATGGCCCTTCAAGGAGTAGCGTGCCCAGGAGCAGGAGCTGTGGAAAGGACGCGAACTGATCGTAAAGCAGGGCGGGCGACAGGGCGCCGTCCCCCATGGTCGCCTGCAAGAGCGGCAAACCAAGGAAGCTGGTGTTGCCCAAAAGTCCCATTAAGAGAAGGAGGCGCGCCTGTGGCTCTTGCAGAAAGCGAAGACGGGAGAGCAGCAGACGAAGCAAGACAAACATGGGCACCAGCAGGAGCCAGGGCAACAGCACTGCTGGATGCACCAGGCGTTCCAAAGGCATACCGGCCAGGACTTTCAGCACCGTGGCGGGCAGCGCTACATGCAGTGCCCACGCGGCAAGGCGGGAAGGCAGCACCTCTCCCCCCACTCCCACGCGCCGCAAGAGCCAACCGGCCAGCAGGAAGACAGGAATCCAGAACAGCACGGATCAGTAGCGGTAGTGGCGAATGGCTTCGCCCTTGTTGCCGATTTCAAGCATGGACTCGATGCCAATCTGCAGATGCAAGGCACCCCATTCCTCCGTGACGCGTCGATCCGATTCCTCCGTCTTCACGCCCTCGGGTGTGATGGGAACATCGCTCACCAAGAGCAGGGCTCCCCGGCTGATCTCGTTGGCATGTCCCACAATGAAGAGCGTGGCGGTTTCCATGTCTATGGCAAGGCAGGTCATGGCCTGCAAGCGCTCACGGAATTGAGCATCGTGTTCCCACAAACGACGGTTCGTGGTGTAAACCACCCCAGTACGGTAATCTAGTCCACGACCCGTGATCTTCTCCGACACAAACTTGTGCAGCTTGAAAGAAGGCAGGGCGGGAACTTCCGGGGGCATGTAATCCAGGCTGGTGCCTTCCCCGCGGATGGCTGCAATGGGAAGGATGAAATTGCCAATCTCGCTCGTGCTCTTCAGCCCGCCACACTTGCCCAGAAACAAAACCCCCTTGGGCTGACGAGCACTAAGCAAATCCATGACGGTGGCGGCATTGGCACTGCCAATGCCAAAGTTGATGATACTCAACCCATTACTGGCGGTTGCCGCCTGCATGGGACGACCTTCACCCCTGATATCACAGCCGAAGCGATCCGCAAAATCGACAACATAATGGTGGAAATTGGTCAGCAGGATGTAATCACCGAAACCCTCCACGGGCATGCCCGTGTAGCGAGGCAACCAATTGCGGGCAATGTCCAGGCGATTGTTCAAAGCGGCACCCAATGGAAATGCAAAAGCCCGCTTTTGGCGGGCTTTTGCGAAGAAAGAACAGGCAGCGACCTACTCTCCCACAGGGTTACCCCTGCAGTACCATTGGCGCGGGCGGGCTTAACTTCTCTGTTCGGGAT
>Ga0172367_10006185_pt1 | contig 14181 bp, 8 predicted proteins | sample Lak10m_FD_114542 | JGI IMG/M metagenome (GOLD analysis project Ga0172367, IMG submission 114542) | Freshwater microbial communities from Kabuno Bay, South-Kivu, Congo - kab_022012_10m | ecosystem: Environmental > Aquatic > Freshwater > Lake | place: Democratic Republic of the Congo: South-Kivu... | reverse complement strand
CATCTTGTAAATCTAAATTAGATAGAGATTTAAATGCTAGTAAAAATATCCTTAAAGAAGGAATTAAAACATTATCGTCCGGAACAGACGATTACAGACATGGAGCTCAAATAAGACCAGTTTTAACTGGCACAAGCGTTGAAGTGTTTAAAGAGAAGGAGCTAATGTCTCCCGAAACACAAGGATCTTTAGTCTTTGTGTAGTTCATTGAATGGTTGAGAAATTAGCGAAATCATAATCTAAACCGTTATTATCATTGATATATTTCTGTAATGACTCTGCATCTAAATTTTTGACAGTAGTTCCATCTTCTAATTGAACCTCATATATAAAATTATAACTATTTCCATCTCCTGAGTAAGTCACTTCTTTACCATCGACTGCCGCCTGACTTGAAGTTGCTGAAGTGACACTATTTGGCTTATATAAACCATTGACTAAATCCATAGCATCTTCTGGTTTAATATTTTCATTCAGCTTATCACATAATTTAATCAATGGTGGTGGAATCACAGCAGTGATGCCCATAATTGACCAAATCAACATAATGAAAGAATTGATTATTTTTTCAAAAAAACATAAAAAAGGTGTCAACCATCTAAAAGGTAATAAACAAAGTTCTCTATATTGTTTTGCATTGTAAGTAGGTAGTTTAGTCATAAAACTAACATCAAGAAATTGAGAAAGATCTGCGATTGGATAATCATCTGGTATAATATATTCTGTCAAACCAGGTATAACTCCATAAAGTGGATTAGGCACATTAACTGCAATACACCATTCAATTGCTTTTCTTGGGTCAAAATCGATGCCTGCAAGTTTTAATAATCCAATAGGTGTGAAGTATTCCAGAATCCATTGAAATGATAAAAACTCAACAACCGCCTGTGGCATAGTAAATGGATTAAGCATATTCTTAAATAAATCAATTAACTTTTTGATTATGCTCAAAACTACCTTCAAAGGAGTAGTTGCTAGACCTAATATCATTTTAAATATAGGTTGACTCATTATATTAATTTTAGATTTCAAATCATCCATTTTTGATTGAATTGAACTAATTAGTGGCTGATTAATTTTCGATGGATCGAATCCAGTAATTTTATTTTGCGCATCTCTTGTTATTCCCTTACTTTTTTCTAAATCTATAGCTTGTTGGTATTTACTCTGCGCATCTTGTAAACTTTTAAGGGAATCTTCCGAACTATTCTCTTTATTGAGAGATGACAGTTCATCAGCTTCGGTTATTAAATTGCCAATCTTTTCATCGGTATAAATAAAATTATAATTGACATCGGTTTTTATTCCCTTTGGATAAACCACAGTAACATCTTGATAATCTAAACGAGTTCCAGATTGACTGACAACATAGTTCAAGGATTCTTGTTGACCTTTGCTCTTAACATCACTTGGTAATAATTTATCAAGATTCTTATTTATTTGAGCATTATCTACTTTATTAGTTACTGAATTTGTATTATCACTAAAATTCGATACTTGGTCAGTAATTTTTGAACTTTTCGGATCATTTAAAAAGTTTTTCAAAGAGTTTTTATCTGAAAAATCTACTCCTAAAATAGGAGCAATTGGAAGAAATGAATTGCTAAAATCTACTTTGATTCCAAACGCAATCCCAAAAAAATCTATGACAGCTGGACCATCAAGTAAAAATTTATAATTGCCTTCATCATTAACATAAATATAATTTCCAAGTTGTGATTGTTTGACTTCATTTTTTAGTTCTTGAATATTATCTAAGTTACCTCTTGCTGACTTTGACTTAGAATCTAATTCACTTAATAAGTTTTTTGATTCATCAGAAAAAACTGAAAATCCAGAATTTGGATCTGATACTTTTAAAGTTATTATTTCGCTTACAAAACCAGCTGGATTTTTTATAAGTGAAATTAATTTATTAATCTCTGGGAAAAAACGAGTAAATAAATCAATAGCTAATTCAATTACTATTGGAATTATTCCAATCGCATCAAAAAGAAAATAAAATGAACCTCCTCCGCCATTCCCATTTTCACCTGTATTTTCTGATGTGTTTGGAGTTCTATCTGTTTTGTTTAAATCTCTTCTTATACCCTCAATAATAAAGTATGTTTCGTTGTCGAGTTCTGTTATTTGGGCGCGTTTAATCCATCCAACTTTCATTGGATTATCTTCAACTGTTCCAACAGCTGCTCCTTTATCGTCTTTTGTTACACCGCCTTTCCAACCAACTCCATATTTTCCTTTAGAATATAGTTCATCGGTTATTAGATTTTGATTAAGATTATTATTGATATCTAAAATCCTTTCCTGGCCATTTTGTGTTATGGTAGCTCTAAATTTAGAGATATTTTCAGTTTGAATGTCATAATATGGTTTATTGCCTGCGAGTATTAAATTATCTAAGTTGAAAGTAAGAATATTTCTTTTGTAGAATCCTGGTAAAATTAAAGTTTGATTTGTATTAAAGTTCGATGTTTTAGCCACGGTGGTTTGGGATAATACATCACTATTCATTAAAAACCATTTGGTGATAACTCCACTACGGTCTACTTGAACTTTTAAATCATTATCTAATACAAAAATTCCTGGAGAAATAGCTGAAAATGCAATTGTAAATGATTTCTCATTATTATAGTTGTTAAAGTAACTATATGTAACTTTAAAAATTTTGAATTTATCCCCATTTTTTTCTACTTTAAAAGTAGTTTCTGAATCAACCAAAAAACTAAAATTATCTTTTAAAGGTTTATTAAAATCTTTTCTTGGATTCTTTAAAATAATTGTCTTATTATATTTTTTAGGTGGTTTAGAAAGATAAACAATAAATTTAAAAAAGTTAAAGTTTTTACCTACATATTGATTATTAGAATTGTCGAATTCAAAATTCCAATTAGAAAGAGAATAACTTTGTATTCCCTTTAAATCGGTAAGAAGATTTCCGTTTTTGAATATCTGAATTGAAAATGGAACAGGTGATCCAGATTCTATTACTTTAAAGTCGAGATAATTTTTAACAAAGTTTTTTATCTCTGAATTTTTCACTGGTTCAGAATTCACAAAATTTATTTTTCTTGAAGCATCTACTCTGATTATTTTAAAATCATAATCCAATTCAGGATCTATCCAAACAGTTTCACCAGCTATTCTGAATTCCATTGGTTTAAAAACTCTTCTAAGTGATTCAGGAAAAGTTGTAGCAGGCGGATTATTGCCCCAATCAATGGTATCTACGCCATCATAATAAGAGGATTTCAATTTACCAAACTTAAATAGATTCTGAAGTTGTTCATTAATAGTTTTATCATCGTAAAGCTTCTCTATCTCTTTTTTAATATCAGGTCTCTCATCAGCATCAATTTGAGCTTTATTTAATCCATTTTCGGTTAGTGATTCATAATATTTTTTATAGTCACTGACTGATGATGATTGTGTAAATGAAGTTATAAAATCATCTTCTTTGAATTTCTGAGATTGATTTTCTGGATTATTAAAATCAATAACATCTTTGTATTTGAGTTTTTCGAATCCACTTCCTGGACTTTCGTGTTGAAGTGCGATATCACCAAATGAGTTTCTCCAAACATAATCTTCTTTATCAAGAACTTCCCAAGTAAACATATTAGGATTTTTAATTGATGAATTAAAAATCCACTTCTTACTTTGATAAACCCAAGAAGCTTTTTCAAATATAGAATCTACTTTGATAAAATTATTATTAGCATCTAAGTCATAATATTTAAGTTTATCTTTTGGATTTATTGGTGACCCTGAAGAATCAAATATACCAAAAACAACTCTTTCTGGTTTCAAATTTTTATCAGGTGTTTGAGTAGCAGAAATTACCGGATTTGGTTCTTTCTCAGCTGGAATATCTACATACTTATAGAGATATTTTACATTTTCATCAAAATTTCCAGTTGAATAAGCGACTGAAACTGTCACATAATCATAGGTATAGTCACCACCCACACTAAAAGAAGGCCCAACTAATTTTGGTCTTAATGGTGAATCAAACTTACCATCCTTTTTTATTTGAATATCTAATCCTCTCTGTGATAATGTTTTTAAATCATTTAATTTAGATTGTATTTCTTCCGATCCTTTAAATCCCATAGCTGGTGGCATTCCATATTTGCTTAATCCAAGAGGATTATCTTCAGAAGGTCCATTTACAGTGGGTTTTCGAGATTTGATTGCTAAGGCCATTATTGGATTAATCGCTGCTCCTAAAAGTGGACAAACTCTAGCAATTATATCCTCGATTTTTACAATATTCTCTATAGCAAATTGAGCTATTATAAAATAAGGTTTGTGCTCTTCAAAAATCGTGGAAATGATTGATCTCTCAAGTGCTACAAGTCCCATAGAGTCATTTGAATTTACTGAGTCGAATGACTTTTCAAAATCTGATTTTAAATCAACATTTTTAGTTTTAGCTAAAATACCATTTTTCGCACCATCTTGTATAGCTCTACCAATTCCTAACTCATATTGTGCGAACTTTTTGATATACTCAACATCTGGAAATAAAACTGATGATTTAGTATTAGGAAAACCATTTTCTTGTGCATATTTTCCAACTAATGGTATGTCATATAACTTTGGACCCGGAATACCAAGTGATGGATTGTAAGTCATAAAGTCAGGACTAGGATAAAGTGGAAAAATAGGTAAAACCTGCATATAGATTTGAATTTATTTATATATTCAAACCTGCTTTTTCTCAAAAATTTTCAGGCTCTTCTAACTTAGAAATTTGATAATTAAAATTATCTGGTATGATAAACTTATATTTAGCCGAAAGTTTCCCAGAAAACTCTCCTCCACTGAATTTTACAAGTATCACCAATCCAATAAGTAGCTCATCATTATGAAGTAGATTAATTTTAAAATTGAAATCATTCGAATCTTCTTCTTCACCAATTTCGAATTTAACATGATAGTCAAATTGTAAATCTAAATTTTCGTAATTTTTTCTGAAAAACTCTCTACTTGGCATTTGGTAAAAATTATTACCATTATTTGATAAATAATAAATTTCTCTTTCTGAGCATCCTAATTTTTCAACTAAGGTTTTCATCAGTTTCATTTTGACTACACCACTAGCTATTTTCATACCATCTTCGAGTTTAGTTATATCTTCTGGTTTATTAGTTTTAAGTGAGTTTGTCAAAAGATGTTCTAATATTCTTGAATTTAAAATAACGATTTTAGTTTCTGTCCATTCTTTAGTGGCTCTTTCACTATCTGATAAATGCACTTCTTTATCTTTCCATACCTCATTAAGTAAGTCGGATAGTTTGAGTATATTCTTATCAAATTCTTTCATAAACTCACCTAAATGTTTGAATCTTGGATCTCTATGCCTTATATCAAAAAATTCAAAGTATCCAATCGAATCAATTCTTTTAGTGTCAATAAATTTCTCAATTTGTTGTTGAATATTTTTAGTAGCTGATTCATAAGTTATTTTTACAAAACTTTGAGCCAATTTATCCCACTTACTCATATTTTCTTCTGAGTAAAGTTTATCTATATCTTCAGGAATTAAATCATCGGCAAACCTATTAAAAGAAGCTGTTTTTTGTAATGATAAATTCTTATTTAAGAAAAGTGAAAATTGTTTACCATCAGTAGTTTCAATCACAATATCCTCATTAAACTCTTCGTTCTTATTCGGACCAATCCAGAAAATTTTTGAGATTCTATCAGAAACTAATTTTTCATCTGGTAAAAGTTTATCGATTATATTTCTGGCAGTAATTCTTGAGTTTACAAGTTTATCCCAGTCTTTTTCTATATCAAAGTCAACTTCATCAAAGAATCCATTTATTTTAGATACTTCAACATCCTCAACACATTTATTGCTTTCAAATTTACCAAGATGTAATCTATTTTTAGAAATAAGTAAGTTTTTTAAATCTGTAAGAAATACCTTTGAATTTTCCGAATATCTAGCTTTCAATCCTCTATCAAGTATATTATCTAAAAATTCATTATTTAATAAAACCATAATAACACAGATTTCACTGACTAAATTTTTATTTGAATACTCTTTAGATTCCTTAAATAATTGGTACTTTTTAATCCATTTCATAATCTATATATTAAAAAATAATTTCTTTTATTTGAAATTTTATTCGATAGAGGACTTTACCACTTAATATATATGCTATGAAATATGATAAAGAGTTTTTCGAAAAAGAAATCTACACAAATTCGAATAGATTAAAGGAAAATTTTATGGTTAATAACTATCATGACTTTTACTTATTTATTATTGAAAACTATAAAGGTGAATCTTTTTTACAAAAATTATATAATTTTTATAAAGGTGAACATAAGTGCTATTGTGGAAATAATACAAAATTTATAGACTTTAAAAAAGGATATTTAAAATTTTGCAGTATCACTTGTAGTAGTAACAATGAAGAGACTAAAGAAAAATATAAAAAAACCTGTTTAGATAAATATGGAGTTGATAATGTATCTAAGTCAATTGATATTAAAAAAATCAAAGAGGAAAAATCATATGAAAAATATGGCGTTTCAACACCATTACAGAGTGATCATGTCAAAGAAAAGATAATTGCTAAATATGGAGTAGATAATCCATTTAAGTTAAAAAATATTCAAGATAAAATAAAGAATACAAATATTGAAAAATACGGATTTATATGTTCCTTACAGGATGATAATATAAAAGAAAAAACAAAAAAAACTAATATAGAAAAATATGGAGATGAATATTTCTCAATGACTGATATTTGGAAGAAAAATATAAAATTAATAAATGACGAAAAATATTTAAAATCATTATCATTACCCAATAATTACGAATTTATATCAAAAAATGGAAATACTAATACAATAAGACACACTGGTTGTGGAAATGTATTTGAGATACAAACTCAATTAATAAGAATAAGGAAAAATAACAAAGTTGAAATATGTAAATGTTGTAATAAAATAAACTACAATCTTGAGAATAGTTTACTTTCATATATACAATCAATATATGGAAATGAAATTATTAAATATAGGGATAAAAAATATGAAATTGATATCTACCTACCAGAATTAAATTTAGGATTCGAATTCAATGGTTTGTATTGGCACTCTGAATTATTCAAGGATATAGATTATCATAAAAATAAAATGTTATATTTTAAGGAAAGGGGTATAAGAATATTAAACATATGGGAGGATGATTGGTTATATAAGACGGATATAATAAAATCTATTATTAGATTAAATCTAAATATAGGAGTTAATAGAATTTATGCTAGAAATTGTAAGATAGTGAAAATTTCTGATAGGGAATGTAAAGAATTTTTAAATAAAAATCATATACAGGGGTGGTGTGTCTCAAAATATAGATATGCTTTAATTCATAATAACGAAATAATGTCTGTTTTAACAATTGGTAAGAGAAGATTAAATGTAGGATGTAAAAAAGTAAAAAAAGAATTAGAAATACTTAGATTTTGTAATAAAACTAATACTTCTGTGATTGGTGGATTTTCTAAACTTTTCGAGTCGATGAAAAAAGATGTGGCTACGCTGTTAATTGACTGTGATAAAATAATAACATATTCAGATATGTCAATTTTCACAGGTGATGTTTATTTAAAATCGGGCTTTGAATTCATTGAGATAACTAATCCAGGATATTATTACATCATAAATGGTATTAGAAAAAATAGATTCAACTTTAATAAATCAAAATTGATTGAAATGGGATTTGATTTTAATAAAACTGAAAAAGAGATAATGTTTGAAAATAAATATTATCGTATATATGATAGTGGTAATTCGAAGTTTGAATTTGTTTTTTTCAAAAATTAAACTCAAAGAAGAATTATATTTTAGTATTTAGTAAATTAGAATGTACTTCGCTTAATTGAATATATAATTAATGGCAGATGGTTTAAATAATTTTTTTCAATCTCTAAGTGGTAAATTAGGAAGTGCAATTGGAAATCCTCAAGCTGGACAGAAACCTGGTATACCAACTGGTGGTCCAGTAAGAACTCCTTTTTTAACTCCTACTATGTTATTGAGTTCGGTTTATGTTTCAGGTGGGACTTCTGCTTATCAACAAAGATCTACAATTTCTGGGGTTGCTGATACTTCTCCAAATTTATCTCAAACTTTTACCACAAACGGTGGTTTAAGTAGAACAAGTTTCGGATTAGCAAATACTAGCTCACCTGCTACCTCCTTATCTGAAACCAGAAGAACTGGTCAAACTATCCAACAACAACCGGGATTCACTCCGGTTGAGTATTATAGAACCCCAACTGGTGAATTTAAAATAACACCCCCACCAAATTTACTAAGTTTTGATGATAGAGATTCTTTAGTAAAAGCTGCACCGTATATGATTGAAGATGGGAGGATGGGTGATTTCAAATTTAGTTTATCTGATTATGTAAAATTCATTTCTGATAAAAATAATTTTGAAACTTCTGATGGTGGTGTAGGTGATAAGCCTTGGGAAAAAGTCATCGATCAAACACCATTTAGATTGACGAGGGAGGAATATAAAGGAACTCCAACAGATAACGAAGATCCTGTTTATTTTGGTTTTGAAGTAATAATTAATGTTAACTCTTCTCCACTATTTAATGGTGAAATAGAAAGATTCATTAATGATATTGGTGCTACTTATGATGAAGTCGGATCACGAGAAGATATTTTATTCAATTTTCAGATTGAAATGCAAAAGTATTTCAAATTTGATGGGACTCTTAGTCCAATGGGAGGACGTGAGGTTGAAGTTCCATCTCCTGGTGAGATTGGACCTGATGGTAAACCATATAAGTTGAAAAGGTATTATGTTAAAAAGGTTCAGGGATTAAATTTTCTAAGTGAGGCAAATACTGGAACTGAAAAAAAAGCATTTGTTGATTATTTAAAAGATAAACTTACAATCACATTCTATGAAGATACAACATTGAATTTAGGTAGATTAGCTACTTTATACAAACTTTTATATTGGTCAAGATTGAGAGGAAAAAGTATTATACCTGAGAATCTTCTGAGGTTTGACTGTGAGATTATTGTATCTGAACTTCGAGATTTTGTCAAAGTGGTAAAAAATTCTGATAATATGCTTAAAGTTTTGAAATCTAACTTGTCAAGATATAGATATCAATTGTATGAATGTCAATGGTGGTTTAAATCAATGTCACATCCAGAAGCAATTGATATGTCTCAACCTCCGGCCTCAACTGATACATATGATGTTGAGATGACGTTTAAATACAGCACAATGGTTTATGAACAATTCGAAGGTAAATTCCCGGAAGGCACTACAAATGTTAAATTGAGAAACAGTACGGTAAATCCTGCTGCGAGACCGCAAAGTGGTTTAAATTTTGAAAATAGGGAATATATTCCAGTTAGTTCACTTGATTTTGATCCTACAATAATTGAATTTGGAACTTATAATCAAATATCTAATTTAGAAAACCAAGTTGATACAGAAAATCTGGAAGAAAATACAATATCGAATTTAGAACAACAATCTAAAATCAATATTTACCAGTTAATAACTGGGCCAAGTCCAATATCAAGTTTTCAAGCTTCAAATAATTTAACACAAAATGCAATTTTAAACGCTCAAGCAACTAACGTGAATAATTCACAAACAAATAATTCAACACCTAAAACTGATATTTATGGCAAAGCTGCTGAACAACTCCTGGAAAATTTAAAAGATACAGCATTAAAAGAAGCTCAAAGACAATTAAATATTCAATTCAGATTATTAAATAATAGTATTGATAGAATTAGAAACGCATTTGGGATTGGTAGAATGCCAGCACCAACCAATGTGTACTTTCCCAAACAAAATACAGGACCTTATGGTAATAGCACGGTTTTCTTTGATGTTCAAAATGCTCTAAGAAACTTTGCCGGAGATGCACTTACTGGCCTTATTGGTGGTGGGTAATAAAATTACCAATATATAAATTATGTATGTTGATAAATCTAGAACTTATATTGGCATTGTAGAAGAAAATCAAGATCCGAAAAAACTCGGAAGATGTCGTATTAGAGTAATTGATATTTTTGATGATATTCCAAAAGACGATATCCCTTGGGCCTCACCTTGGAAAGATTTAAACGGTAATGCTTTTAATGTTCCAGAAAAAGGTAAAATTGTTACTGTTGTTTTTGATTCTGGAAATATTTATAAACCCGAATATGTTTATGCTGAACATTATAATGTAAATTTAGAAAAAAAATTAGAATCACTTGATGGCGAAAATTACACCTCGATGAAATCTGTGATTTTCGATCACAAAACTCAAATTTATGTAAATGATTCTGAAGGATTAAAATTGGATCATAAATATAATAATCTAAACATTAAAGAAAAATCTATAAACTTAAATTTAAAAGATAACACTGCACTTTTGAATCTTGGTGATGAAACTGCTGGACAACAAGCTATTCTTGGAAATCACTTCTTTGATTGGTTTGACCAGTTTGTAGATAACCTTTTAGGAAGTCAAGGAGGTCCTTATTTAGGAAATTTCGGTGCAGCAGTTGTTCCGAATCCATCTTTTATTACTATATTACAGACGTATAAGGAATTAAGAGATCCTGTTTTTCTATCACATCACGTTAAAATTGTAGATAACAATCAAGTTTCTACTGTTAGAACAACTGATAGAGAAAATAATAATCAATTAGGTGATAGTTGGAAATCAACTAAGAGAGAAAATGATTTGGTTACAAGAGATGATAGTGGTGATTTTAAACCAACAGATAAGACAATTCAAACAGATTATCCTGACGATCCAAATTATGTACCACCACCAACGGATGGTTCTCCAGATACTACACCTGGTGACGCAGGAACATTCAGTAATCCGGCTTTGAGTGATCCGAAATCTAATCCGAAAATTGACAAAATGATTAGATTTCTAAAGTCCAAAGGATTCACAGTATATGATAAAAAATTTGTTTTAAACATAGTTGGTATGAGAAATCCTTCTAAAGATTCCGGAAAGGTTTCTAATAAATTTGATGATAAGATGTATGTATTCTTTGTAAATGAGAATGGAAATTGGGTAGAATTTACATATTCTTGTACAGTAGTGCCAGGATATGATAAAGGAACAACTCGAATAGGAACCAATAGAGCTGTGTTACAACTTGGACAATATATCGATCAGTATAAATTGGGACTTCACCAAAATAAATCGGATCACAAGTGTTTGAAATTTGCAACAAGTGTTGTTCATAGAAATAATGATTTAACAAAATATAATTATGCTGCACCAACTCAGAGAGGATCATTTGGAATTAACATACACAGATCGGGAAATCCTCAGGGAAACAATGTTTTCAATTATTCTGAGGGATGTCAAGTATTTAAAGAGTATGCAAGTTGGGAACAGTTTATTAGATTATGTGAAAAACAAGAAAGTGTGGCTGGTAAAAAAACATTTACTTATACTTTGATAAGAGAATCTGAATACAGTGCCTTTTCTTAAAGATTTACCTTTGTTATCTTGTAGGGATATTTTCTTTTATTATAAAACTTTTCTCTTTCTAAGAAATGCTTATAAAGCATGTTTTTTGGATTTTCTAAATTGAAAACATCCACTAAATCAAAAATAAGAGCCGTTTTTTTATCTTCATGTAATCTAAGTGCTCTACCAATAGATTGAATAATAATTTGTTCTGATTTAAAAGAATCAGCAAAGATAACATTAAATATTGCATTGATTGACACACCTGTCGATAGTGTTCCGTCCTTAGTAGGAGGCGACTAAAACTTTAGTCGCCCCCCTTTCCCTGATTTCTTTTTTCTTGTCTATTATTTTAGCCATTTGTCATAGTTTTTATTTTACAATTTGATAATTGTTGATTTCCTTTCAAGTCTTTTTCGTTAATTAATATATCCTTATCTCTATATTTTCTTATAAGATGTGAACTAAAACTATATTTTTTTTCAATATCTCGCATAGTTTCAAAAATAACCTCCTCACCATCAGGAAAAATAATTTTAATTTTTTTACCTGTTCTGCGTTTTCTATTTTTCATTTTTTCTAAATAGTCATCATCTTTCCAAAGTTTTTTAATTTTTTCTCCAGCGACTTTTCTCTTATTTTTGTCCTTGTTTATAATATCCATTTTTTGAGAAAATTTTTCTCTATATTCTTTACTCACTGAATCCCATCTACTTTTGGATTCTATACTTTTCTTTTCTATATTGCCTTGATTAGAATAATATTCAATCATTTGATTTGACTTTTCTTGTTTTCTTTCGTCAGTCCAATATTTTTTCATTTCAATACAGAATTGATTATAATCATCATCACTCATATTTTCCCAGAAAATATTTGCTCTTCTTCTTTGTTCATCAGATGATAGATTTTTCATATATTTCGATCTTTTATCTTTCCAAATTTTGTAATTATTTGTATCATTTTTCAGTTTTTCCCAACCCTTTTTAGCGGCATTGGATATTTCTCTGGAATTTTTATAGGATTTCATCATCCAATTCAATGGTTTTTGATAGCTTCTTATATTAACTGATTCAAAAAGCCATCGGTGAACTATTTTGTGATGTTCGTAATCTAACTTTATAATATTCCAGTATTCACTTTCATATTCAGGAAAAGTGCATCTTGGTAGGATATGATGTTTTTCAGTATAAAAATCTGATTCATTAATATCTAATTTATAATTTATTAAAAAGTTAATATATTTATCTAAATACTCTTCATTATCTATCACAGAATGTTTCAATAAAAATTGATTTCTAATAAATTCATAATCTCTCATAAAGTATATATTAGATTAACCTAAACCCCAGTTAATTATTTTTTAATTTTTTTGTATTTTTCTATAAATTTATCATCTATATCATCTTCTTTTGTAATGTCTTTAGCTAATTTAAAATTACCATCACTTAATAAAACATTAAAATTCGATTCAAATTCTAATTGGTAGTCTCCAAAATTCAAAATAGTATATTCTACTTTTTGAGTAGTTTCTTCCATAAATTTTTTGATTTCTTCCCGGTGTTTATTTTTTACCTCACCATCAATATAATAAAAGTCCTTTCCTTTACAATCAGTTTTAAGTTTATTTAAAATCTGTTGTCCATATTCAATACTATGAAATAGAACCAAAGTATTCTTATCACACTTATCTATAATCTTTCTAATCATATCAAGTCGTTTTTCAGAAATATGAATATAATCTTTTTCTAAATCAAGGACTTCTTTACCCATTCCATGTTTCTTGATGTAATCTATTCTCTCTTCAAAATCTTTATCATTATGATTCATCATAAGAACTTTAATTTCCATTGGTGTAATTATACCTTTCTCTTTTAATTGATGTGCTGAAACTTCAGTAATCTTTGGTCCAAGTACAGATTGAATTGTTAAGATTTCACATGAATCATCTACTGGAAAAGTACCAGAAACTCCAAATCGTGAATAAGCTGTTTTGAAAGTTTTTTCTAAAATAGAAAGTATAGTTTTAGCTTTAGCTCCGTGTGCTTCATCACATGCAACTGTGTGAAATTGTTGAAAGAATGTTTTTGGCCATTTTTCAAGAGATTGATAAGTTCCAATATAGATATTTGGATTCTCGGTTCCTGAATATTTTCTTGGCCTATCTGACATAACTTCTTCGATTCTTAATTGACAAGGTTGATAATCTTCACCGTTAAGTAGTGAGTCAATCTTTTTATCTCTCATCTCGGTTAAATTATTAGCACCAAAATTATATTCAAGAATATTGTCATAAAACTGTGTAACAAGTGTAATTGATGGAACAATTAATAGAAACTTAGCCGTTGGTTCAATATATTTTAGAGTGTAAAAAATAACTATTGATATGATAAGAGATTTGCCTCCTGAGGTAGCAACCTCAGCCATACAATATCGATTCTTTAATATTTTATAAGCTGATTCGATTTGATGATCATATGGTATAAATGAAATCATTTCACCTGCCTTATTTTTAACTTTATGATACTTGAAGAACTCTTTACAAAAATCTTGGACCTTTTCTAATGTAACATCTCGGTTTATTGGAAAATCTTCTTTATTTTCTAAAATGAAAGATGCTCCAATTTCTTGACATCATCTCATACATTATTTCCAAAGTCATAAATTAACTCTACCATTTTTGAAGTAAGTT
>Ga0172367_10006184_pt1 | contig 14181 bp, 13 predicted proteins | sample Lak10m_FD_114542 | JGI IMG/M metagenome (GOLD analysis project Ga0172367, IMG submission 114542) | Freshwater microbial communities from Kabuno Bay, South-Kivu, Congo - kab_022012_10m | ecosystem: Environmental > Aquatic > Freshwater > Lake | place: Democratic Republic of the Congo: South-Kivu... | reverse complement strand
GTGTCAAACTGGTATTGGTTGTTTCTGATTTTGATCACGCCGTAGCGGGTAAATAAATGACCGTTGCGGGCGTTGCGGGTAGGCATGACGCAATCAAACATATCCACGCCGCGGCGCACCGCTTCCACCAAATCTTCCGGTGTGCCGACGCCCATCAAATAGCGGGGTTTATCTTGCGGCATATCCGGCATGATGGCATCCAGTGTCGCCAGCATCTCGTGTTTGGGTTCGCCGACAGACAGTCCGCCGATCGCATAACCGTCAAAACCGATATCGGTTAGGCCATGAATCGATTCGCGGCGTAATTCGGGATACATCCCGCCTTGCACAATGCCAAACAACGCCGAAGGATTATCCGCATGCGCGTCTTTACTGCGTTTGGCCCAGCGTAGCGACAGGCGCATCGAATCAGCGGCTTGTTGGTAAGTGGCGGGGTAGGGCGTGCATTCGTCGAATATCATCACGATGTCCGAACCTAAATCACGCTGCACCTGCATCGATTCTTCCGGGCCCATAAAAATTTTGCTGCCGTTAATCGGCGATTTGAAGGTGACGCCTTGTTCGCTGATTTTGCGTAACGCCCCCAAACTAAAAACCTGAAAGCCGCCGGAATCAGTCAAGATCGGTTTTTGCCAGCGCATGAAGTCGTGTAAATCACCGTGAGTTTTCATGACCTCCATGCCGGGTCGCAACATCAGATGAAATGTGTTGCCAAGGATGATTTGTGCGCCTAAGCCCAGCAAATCCTCTGGCGTGAGTGACTTGACTGCTCCATAAGTGCCGACCGGCATGAATATCGGCGTTTCTACAACGCCGCGAGCAAAAGTTAATTGGCCGCGTCTGGCTTGACCGTCTCGGGTTTTAAGTTTGAATTCCATCTAAAATCTTGGTCGCATCAAAAAGGCAGGCATTATGCGGGCTTTAGACGTGTTAAGCCAGCCGGTTTTAGATGTCCATCAACAACATCGGAATACCATAAGTCATCACAAAATAGCCAAAGGCATAGATGATGCTGACGCTGGTGGGGTAGGCAAAGAAGCGTCGAAAAATGTAGCTGACGATAGCGATGTACCACGTTACCAGAAACACCGCGAGACTGATACCGATTTCCTCCCGGTATTCCTGATGGCTCATCACCATCCAAAGATCCAGGATTTCGGCTATTACGGCGAGAGTCATGATGAAATTTTCACAGACGAAAATTGAGGTATAGAGCCGACTGTAGTACTCCCACTTTTTTTCCAGCAACAATAAAAGCGCTACTGTGCTGAAAGCCATGATGGTGCGACCGGTTACTTCCAGTGTTCCGTCCGCCGGGTCGGCAATCAGCCCCTCGACTATGCAGCCGGACACAAAGTAAAAAATCACGTTCTTCCACATGAACGATCTTGTTGGAGTCAGCTCGGAAGGATCGTTGATAAACCAGCAGGATGACAAATATTTCAGTAATAGCTTCATGGCAACGAAGTGAGATAATCGAGACAGTGTGTCCAAGTAAAAAGCCAACCATTATAAACGGTATTTTTAATATCCCACGCCGATGTGATTTCGTTGTTGACAGGATAGCCTCAATAAAAGTCAAACCAAGGCATCGGTAGAGTCTGGGCAACTGTTGGGCTGTTTATTAAACAAGACAGTTTCGAGCACGGTAGCCGTGCCCGAAAAGATAGGTCTTTTGATAGGTGATTGTCTCGGTGTAAAACCGATTGTTGGTTAACTTTTTGAATGCCTACTGGCCTTTTTTTTCTTTTTCGATCAATGCTTTATCGGTATGGGGAAAAACAAGATCAAAGACTGAATAAGTGTAAGTGATGCCGGAATGGTAATCATAAAACTCCTGTTGATCATCTTGTTCAGTCTGAGCTGGCGAATTGACATTTTTTTCTTCTTTTGACTCCGCTAACACCGGAGAAGTGGCTGCCAAGCCTAATAAAACGAATACTGCGATTGTTTTAGATATTATTTTCATATTGATTACTCCTCTTGAATAGCAATCACATGCTGGGCAATATGCCCACGACTTAGACCGATGCGTATTGATTAGTTCATTCTTGGCAAGAGATTATTTTTGTCCTCTTGATAGCGCAGGGTTTGAGCGGATTTGCACGACAGGTAATTCCCGTGTTTTTCAAAGCAGGATGCGCATTGCGTAACATTCGAAGCTGTCACGATGGCGAAAGCCAAAAGGTACGCGGTGCGTACCCTACAGGGCTGGCTGGGTTCAGCCGCCGGATGCGGAAAACCGCACGTCCGGTGGTGTGGCAGAGGTGGCGGGCGAAATCCAGTCACCCCGAGCCGATCACGGCTACACGGCTGGTTTTATTCCCTTGATGCCGCGCCGAGCACCGGAGGGTTTGAGCGGATTTGCCCGACAGGGGCGCGGCAAGGAAGCCGCGCGTTTTTCGCAGGGGCTGGGATGCCCCTTCGAAAAACCCCGTTCAAACCCGAGGAGCGCAGGGTTAACGCGGGATGGGGTGGCTTTTTCTTTGGATACTTTCTTTTGGCCATGCAAAAGAAAGTATCGCGGTTGCCGGTCCGCGAACTGGCGTTAAAATAGGCTTCGCGGTAGCGAAACAAATTATTGGTTCCTCGATCGATGGGCTTCACTTTCGTTCAGCTCATCCTATGGCCCTTAATATTTATTCACCACATTCTGTTGATTCAAATCGCCCGGCCATATCCGCGCCCCAATTCGAAGAATACAGTTCCTCGCTTACAAAGCGATGGAACGACGAATACGGCCAATCCGCCACCGCAGTTACCAAAGCGTGTTTGACCGGGTTGTAATGCAAATAATCCAGATGTTGCGCATAATCTTGTTCGTCTCGGAGTGTGTGTTCCCAGAATCGGCGTTGCCAGATACCGCGTCTTCGATTGTGATGTCTGGATTGCGATACCGGTTGTTCCTCACCATTCGTCGCTAACCAATGTTGGGTGAAGTATTTTTTGATAAAGCCCCAGCGTTTTGAATAATCGCAATCGCCCGGTGGCAAAGTCCAGATAGCATGAAGATGATCCGGCAACAGCACCAATGCATCGACCGAGAACGGCCATTGTTGTTGGCAAGCCCGAATTGCCGAGCGAAGCAAATCTCTGGCCTCGTCATTCGCCAAAATCGCCGCCCGTCGTTCCGTGACCACGGTAAAAAAGTAAGAGCCGCCAGGTATATAACAACGCCGATAATTCGCCATTACGTCCCCAATTGATGTAGTTCGCGTTACAAATTGTGCTAGGGTTTATTTCATTCGGCAATTCAATGTAGGGTACGCATCGCGTACCATTTGAAGCTGTTACGATGGCGAAAGCCAAAAGGTACGGGGTGCGTACCCTACAGGGCTGGCAAAGTGTTGGCCTTCGAATCCTCGATTACATCGAGGCTACTTGCTATGTTAGGCAAAAGGCGCATTATTTTTCGATAGCTTTCGTGACACGTAAAGGCTTACAAATAACAAAACTGCCTCTAATGGGAAATAGAATATCCAAAGAAGCGACGTATCGACGAAATGCTGGGCAACTAGGGACAAAATGTAGATACCCATTGCCGCCATGCCGCAATTAAGGGAAATAATGCCAACTCGAACTGACTTGCTATTCATTGTCGTAAGCTTAGACCATGCACCAAAAACCAAATGCGGCGCGGCAAAGAAGAGAAAATTTGCCCCCAATGCTGGAAGCTCGGTGTATGACACTCGCCAGTTGCTAATTGCCAGAAAGAATATGACGGTGAAAAGCAGTGGGAATGCCAAAATGGAGATAAGGACTTTCATTTGCCAGCCTAACAAGTAATTAAGTTGTTCTGTATATCGTCCCAAATAAGCTGATATACGAAGACAACCTATCACAATAAACATAAATTTAACAAAAAAGGCCGGTTTCCCGGCCTTTTCCAACTTGCGGCTCTTCTAGGTAACAAACCCTATCGCAAGCCAACGTGTTGGGTTACGGCTGGCGCCTAACCCAACCTACTTCAATAGATTTTGCAACAACCCATTCAACTTATGCACAAACGCTGAAGGATCATCCAATTGCCCACCTTCACTGAGTATGGCTTGATCAAACAAAATGTGGCTGATGTCGGCAAAGCGGGTATCGTCCTGCTCGTTTTTCAACGCCTTGACGATGGCATGATCCGGATTGACTTCGAAGATCGGTTTGCTGCCACCCATGCCCATCATGTTCATGGACTGTCCGGCTTCTTTCATAATGCGCTCCATATTCAGGCTCATATCATAAGCGCCGGTGACCAAACAGGCTGGCGAGTCGGTCAGACGGTGGCTGACTTTGACTTCGCTGACTTTGTCTTTCAACACTTCCTGCATTTGTTTCAATACCGATTCAAAGTCTTTATTGACCTCTTCCTGGTGTTTTTTCTCTTCTTCAGTGTCGAATTTTTCCAGATCCAGTTCGCCTTTGGCGATGGATTGCATATGTTTGTCTTCGAAATCGGTCAGGCTGGACACCAACCATTCGTCGATGCGGTCGCTTAATAACAAGACTTCGATGCCTTTTTTACGGAACACTTCCAGGTGCGGACTGTTTTTTGCCGCAGCAAAACTGTCGGCGGTGACGAAGTAGATTTTTTCCTGACCTTCTTTCATACGACTGACGTAGTCGGCCAGCGAAACATTTTGGGTTTTGTCGTCGGTATGAGTGGAAGAGAAGCGTAACAATTTGGCGATACGATCCTTGTTTTTGTGATCTTCGATCGGGCCTTCCTTAATAACGTTACCGAATTGCTCCCAGAACTTTTGGTATTTCTCGGCATCATTTTCCGCCAAGTCTTCCAGCATCCCCAGGACTTTTTTCACTGCGCCGGATTTGATAGCACTGATTTGTTTGCTTTGCTGCAGGATTTCCCGTGATACGTTCAGCGGCAGGCTGTCGGTATCGATAATGCCGCGCACGAAACGCAGGAAGCGTGGCATCAGTTGCTCGGCGTCATCGGTGATGAAGACTTTTTTGATATACAACTTTACGCCATGTTTGGCGTCTCTATCCCACAAATCAAAAGGGGCGCGGCCAGGCACGTAAAGCAGCAGCGTGTATTCGTTGGTGCCTTCCACTTTGCTGTGGACATGCACCAGCGGATCCTGGAAGTCGTGGGCGACATGTTTGTAAAACTCGTTGTAATCTTCCGCACTGATGTCGTCTTTGGATTTGGTCCACAACGCTGAAGCGCTGTTAACGGTTTCATCTTCAATCCGAGCCGGGGCGGTTTCGTTGCCTTCATCGTCTTTTTCAGCCGGAATCTCCTTGCTCATGATGATGGGCAGGGAAATGTGATCAGAGAATTTTTTGATGATGGAACGTAGTTTCCAGCTGTTCAAAAACTCTTCTTCACCTTCTTTGATGTGCAGTACGATTTCGGTGCCACGACTGGCTTTTTCGACGGTCTCGATGCTGTAATCGCCTTCGCCAGCCGATTCCCAGCGCACACCCAGTGAATGAACCAAACCGGCTTTGCGGGTAGTCAGAGTGACTTTGTCAGCGACGATGAAAGCAGAATAAAAGCCAACACCGAATTGACCGATCAGTTCGCTATCTTTGGCCTGGTCGCCGGTGAGTTTTTCAAAAAACGCTTTGGTGCCGGATTTGGCGATAGTGCCGATGTGATCCTGCACTTCTTCGCGGCTCATGCCGATGCCGTTATCGGTAATGGTGATGGTTTTGGCTTTTTCGTCGAAATCGACGCGGATTTTCAGCTCGCTGTCACCTTCGTAAAGGCTGTCGTTGGCCAATGCTTCAAATCGCAGTTTGTCGGCAGCATCGGAAGCGTTGGAGATCAATTCGCGCAGGAAAATTTCTTTGTTGCTGTATAGCGAATGAATCATCAAATGCAGCAGATGTTTCACTTCGGTTTGAAAGCCTAAGGTTTCTTTTTTTGCTTCAACAGTCATATGTTTACTCGTGAAAGTTAAAAAAACGGACGGGTGCGAGTTGGGGATAGACTGGTTTTTTTTCAAGGCCGGGTTGAAAAAATCGTTATAGCAAGGCAGATTGTGACTCGGTGCTTTTGTGTTTTTTAAAGAGTGCAATGGTCGATACAACTGTTTGTGATTGTTCATCAAAAACAAAAGCGAGTGATAATATGCATTCCGTAACAAAGGCATTGATTCTGATTTTTCACTAATCTGCCATTGTTTTAAAGTAAACTGTTTCCCTGTGAATGATTTTATGGGCAGGTTCGTGTTGATTAACAAGAGGAATTATCATGGGTTTTAGTCTTCCCCATTTACTGGTGGTGTTGGTGATTGCAATACTGGTGTTTGGCACCAAACGCTTAAAAAATATTGGCGAGGATCTTGGCGGTGCCATCAAGGGCTTCAAAAAATCGCTCAAGGAAGGCGAAGAAAGTGCCACGCCCACTCAGCCTGATAAAGACGCTGATTAAATCTATGGGGCTTTTAATGCCGAATATCGCCTGTTTCTTCTGTCTTTCTGCTTAAAGATCAAGCGGGCCAACATTTATTTTATCCACGACGCATTCAATGGATCTACAACAACTTGTTCTCGATTATGGCTATCTGGCATTGTTTATCGGTACCTTTTTGGAAGGCGAGACAATTCTGATTATTGCCGGTTTTTTGGCCCACAGCGGCTATTTAGAACTGTCATTGGCGATTTTGGCGGCATTTCTGGGAACATTTGCCGGTGACCAAACCTGGTTTTTTCTGGGACGATCAAAAGGGATTGCCTTTCTGGAGAAGCGTCCGCTGTGGCACAGTAAAACCGACAAGGTGTTTGATTTGCTGCATCGGCATCCTATTAAAGTCATATTAGGATTTCGGTTTTTATACGGTGTTCGTAACGTCACGCCGTTTGTAATCGGTGCCAGTCGTATGTCGCCAGCCAAATTTTTTGGCCTGAATTTTCTGGGAGCTCTGGTCTGGGCTATCACGTTCGGGGTCGTCGGCTATCAGTTTGGAGCGGCCGCAGAGTCTATGTTGGGTGAAATCCAGCAATATGAGATGCATGTACTACTGGTCTTGGTCGTCATTGCAGGGTTGCTGTTTTGGCGATCCACCCATAAGGCAAAACAGGCTCGTATTAAGGAAGAAGCTTCGGAGCAGGATAGTCAAAATCCATAGTTTGCGATCTGGCATGAGCACGATTTTTTTCAACTACTTACTCACTGCATGAGTACATTGATATTGGTCGCTGGCGCTTTGGTGCTGGTGTTCCTGAACGGTTTTTTCGTCGCGCTTGAATTCAGTCTGGTTAAACTGCGGCAAACGCGTATCAAAGCCATCGCGCAAACCAAGGGTTGGCGTGGTCAGATTCTGGCCAAGGTACATGCCAAACTGGATGCTTATTTATCGGCTTGTCAATTAGGGATTACCCTGGCATCTCTGGGCTTGGGCTGGATCGGTGAGCCCGCGTTTGCCGAGTTGCTACATCCATTATTTGCCAAAGTGGGTGTCAGCTCCCCCGAGGTGATCCACAGTATCTCGTTTGCTTTTGCGTTTTGTACTATCTCGTTCCTGCATATTGTTGTGGGAGAACAAGCACCAAAATCCATGGCGATTCGCAACCCGGAAACGGTGGGCTTGCTTTGCGCCGGGCCGCTTTATGTGTTTTATTGGCTGATGTTTCCGGCCATTTGGTTGTTGAACGGTAGCTCGAATTTAGTGCTGCGGATTGCAGGACTTGCGCATACTCATGCTTCCGAAAGCCATTATTCAACCGACGAGCTCAAGCTGATTTTACGTTCCAGTCGCCCCGGCGAACGCTTTAACGAGCAAGAGTGGAATATTTTGGCCAAAGCTCTGGATTTCAGTAAACTCGAAGTTTCAGAGTTGATGCGGCCTATCCATGAAATCACCGCGCTGTATCGCAACCTGAGCTTACAGGAAAACCTGGATACTGTTTTCAACAGCCGGTTTAGTCGCTATCCGTATTTTGATGATGATAATAACGAGGTTCTGGGCGTTATTCATCTGAAGGATTTATTCTTTGGTTTGCAACAAGGTAAGTCTCTGGAGAACCTGGAAAGTTTTTTACGTCCGATTCAATATATCCCTTCCGATTTACCAGTGGTGGAGTTGTATCGCCAGTTTAATCAAGGCGCGCCACATTTTGCAGTGATCGGTATCGCCGGGCAAAAGCCACGTGGTTTTATTACCTTGGATAATTTGTTGTCGGCCTTAGTCGGGGATATTCAGGACGAGTTTCGTACCAATGATACCGGTTGGCAAACCCTGGAGGATGGTTCTTGGTTTGGAAAAGGCAGTTTGTCGATTTTTTCGTTGGAACGCCTATTAGGTATAGACATTGAAAACGAAGATATGGATTTGGAAGATGCTGATTCGGTAGGTGGATTGGTTCTGGCAAAATTGCGCGATATTCCTGAGGAAAATGAGACTGTTTCCTTTGATGAGTTTGACATTACTGTGGTTAAAATGGAAGGTCCGCGGATCGAATGGGTTAAGGTCAAGCTTAAAGAGCCTTAATGGTATGACTTCGATTCCAAGTCTAGTAATCGGTTTTTCAAGGGTGGGTAAATATGAAAGGTCACGAACAAGTCATAGTGTATTTAAACGAGTTGCTGGCAGGCGAACTCACAGCAATTGATCAGTATTTCATCCATTCCCGTATGTATGAAAACTGGGGATACAGCAAATTATACGAGCGCATCGCACATGAAGTTCAGGATGAAACTGCCCATGCCGATGCATTGATCAAACGGATGCTGTTTCTGGAAGGCACGCCTGATTTGTCAAAGCGTGAACCTTTACAGGTCGGCAGTCATGTGGAAGCCATGTTGAAGAATGATCTGGCGGTTGAACTTAAAGTTGTGCAGGACTTGCGTCGAGTGATGAAATTTTGCGAGTCGGTGCAGGATTATCAAACCCGCGAAATTTTAAAGGTCATGTTGGAAGACACCGAACATGATCATGCGCATTGGCTTGAACAGCAGTTAGGGATGATTCAGCAGATGGGATTGCAGAATTATTTGCAGGCGCAGATTTGAGCCGTCTGACAATAGATTGGGTTGAAACTGCTTCGCGTTAGGCCGAAATGTTTTACTTGGCTTTGGGTAAGCTTTAGTTTTTGGCTCTCCGATTTTTAAAAGCTGAAGTTATCAGGAGTACAAGCTTAAACCTTGTACTCCTTTTTCAAAATATCAAAATAAGCCGCTGATAACCCCATCATCGCTGATGTCTATGCGTTCCGCAGCCGGTGCTTTAGGCAAGCCCGGCATAGTCATCATGTCACCGGCAACCGCGACGATAAAGCCAGCACCATTGGCTAATCTGACTTCGCTAATTTCTACGATATGACCCGAAGGGGCACCCTTGGTGTTGGGGTTGGTGGAAAACGACATCTGGGTTTTTGCTATGCAGATCGGAAACTTCCCATATTCTGCTTGCAGTGCCTTGATATCCGCTTTGACTTTTGGGCTGGCGCTGATGCCGGCTGCACCGTAAAGCTTGGTGGCGATGGTTTCGATTTTATCCCACAGTGGTTGCTCACTGTCATAGACGTAGCTAAAGCCAGGCTCGCGGTGATCAACAATGTCGATGATTGCCTGGGCTAGCGCTTCAGCTCCAGCACTACCGTGTGCCCAGTGTTTTGACACCACGCATTGAGCGCCCAATGCCGTGCATTTTTCTTGTAACCAGGCGATTTCCGCTTCAGTATCGAAACTGAAATGATTGATACAGACCACACAGGGCAGGCCGTAATGATCGGTGATGTTGTTCAGGTGCCGCTCCAGATTGCTAAAGCCTGCTTGCAAGGCCTGCAGATTTTCCACATTCAGGCTTTCCTTGGCGACGCCACCATGAAATTTCAATGCGCGAACGGTGGCGACCAACACCACCGCAGAGGGTTTTAAGCCTGACATGCGGCATTTGATGTCGATAAATTTTTCCGCGCCCAGATCGGCGCCGAATCCTGCTTCTGTGACGGCATAATCGGCCAGTTTCAAAGCGGTTTTGGTTGCGGTAACGGTGTTGCAGCCGTGAGCAATGTTGGCGAAGGGGCCGCCGTGGATAATGGCGATGTTATTTTCCAGGGTTTGCACCAGATTGGGTTTGATGGCATCTTTCAGAATAGCCGCCATAGCGCCGTGGGCTTTCAGATCACGAGCATAAACCGGGGTGAGCTTGTCGGATTTGTAGCCGATGACGATACGTCCCAATCTTTCTTTCAAATCGGCACGGCTGGTGGCCAGACACAGAATAGCCATGACTTCGGATGCCACCACGATATCAAAACCATCTTCACGTAAATAGCCATTGGCAGGTCCGCCTTGGCCTATGGTGATTTTGCGCAGGGCACGGTCGTTCATATCAATGACGCGTTTCCATTGAATCCGACGTGGATCAATATCCAGCGCATTACCATGATTGATGTGGTTGTCTATCAACGCCGACAGTAAATTGTGCGCGACCCCGATGGCGTGAAAATCGCCGGTGAAATGCAGATTGATGTCTTCCATCGGCACAACTTGCGAGTAACCGCCGCCTGCCGCGCCGCCTTTTACGCCAAAACAAGGGCCTAAAGAGGGTTCGCGCAGACACATGATGGTTTTTTTACCCAATCGGTTGAGTGCATCGCCCAAACCTACCGTGGTGGTGGTTTTTCCTTCACCAGCGGGCGTTGGGCTGATAGCGGTGACTAAAATCAGTTTGCCATCGGTTTTGTCGGTCAGGCTGTTGATATATTCCAGAGACACTTTGGCTTTGTAATGACCGTAAGGGTCGAGATGCTCGGCAGGAATGGAAAATTTTTCCCCAGCTAGGTCAATAATCGGGCGCATTTTGGCCTGTTGCGCAATTTCTATGTCTGACATGCAAATCTCCACGCGAGAAGCGTAATTTTAAAAAAGCTTTTAAAAACTCAAGAGGCCGAACAAATATATTGTCTGGTTATAAATGCCCCGGACTTAACGTATATCAATAGGTTTGATTGCGTCATACGCCAGATAGGGTCGTCAATATCGGCATCCAATCCAATCAAGCATAAAAACAGGTCTGTGATCGGAAATATAAGGATATTTTAACGTGATAACGGTGAATTTGCCTTAGTTTGAGCCTGCAAGGGGTATTATGCGGTGGGGGGATTGCAATGAATTTTGAGGTATTTGCAAGGATGGGTTTATAAGATAGCCCTGCGATTGCATAACAAGCGCAGGGCGTTTTGCCTGAGTCGGGCGTGTGATTTTATTTCCAGCCTTTTTCGGCTTGTTCCAGGACATAAGCCGATACGCTGTCGATTTGTTTTTCATCCAGCGATGCTTTGAAAGCAGGCATTGGGGCTTTGCCATTAGAAACGATGGCTTTGATCGCATCCAATGTGGCGACGCCATTTTTAGCCAGATTATCTTTCGTCAAATCCTTGGCAGGATTCATCAGATTGCCACCGGCTTTATGGCAAGAAGCGCAGTTTTTATCGAATACATCATTTGCACTTGCTGCGCCTGAAAAAATCAGGGCCAAACCAGCCAGAATGAATATTTTTTTCATAAAGATCTCCTAAGTTGCTTAGCTTATGGTGAGGCTGAAGTTTATTGTTTTTATCTTGTATTATCTTCAGCTTGATGTTGCTTGGCCGAAAGCATTGGATGCCAAGGGCCTTGGGTTGCCAATTAACGGCAGGGCATTGTAACGCTCGATTTTTGTAATTGGCAAATGCTGGGTGTTTCGTTTGAAAATCAATCAGCCATCAACTGCCTGATTCAGACCATAGCTATGAATTACAACAACTTTTCAATCTGAGTGCTAATTGATGCGGGTGTTGTAAATGGCGAATAACGCTTGATGACTTTGCCGTCACGGCCAATCAGGAATTTGGTGAAATTCCATTTGATGGCTTGGCTACCTAATAAACCTGGAGCTTGAGTTTTAAGATATTGATACAGCGGATGGTTTTTCGGGCCGTTGACTTCGATTTTTTCGAACAGTGGAAAGCTGATGTGGTAATTCAAATCGCAAAATTCGGCAATTTCTCCGCTATTGCCGGGTTCTTGCTGGCCGAATTGATTGCATGGAAAACCCAGTACGGCAAATCCCTTGGCTTTGAACTTTTGCTGTAAATTCTCCAGCCCTTCATATTGCGGGGTGAAGCCGCAACGACTGGCTGTGTTCACAATCAGTAGAATATTGCCCCGAAAGCTCTCCAGGGCCACGTTTTGACCGTTGATATCGATAACGTTAAAAGCAAAAACATTGTCCATGGGAGCTTATGCGGTTTGGGTTTGCTCTACTTGCAAGCTGAAGAAGTTTTTAAAGTAGGGCATAAAGCTGGCAGTAATAGGGATCGAATAAAAGCAATAAATTGCCGCTGCTTCACCGGTGCTAACACCTAATAGCCACTGTGGCATGAACAAGGTCATCAAGGCCATAACACAGTGATAGGAGGCAATTTTCCAATTGTTTTTCCAGACAAAACCGCTCAATGCCAGCGCGAAGAGTGAGCCATGCGTCACCAAGGTGCCAAATGCAGCGGGTATGGCGTAGCCGATGTGATAAATGCCCATGTAAAGGCAAGCGACCATGTTGCCAATGAAGTTGGGTTGCAGGCCGAATAATTGCCATTCTTTTGGAAGCTGGGTACAGATCAGAAAAAAAGAACTTAGGCCAACTCCCAATAAAGTGGCTTTTTTGAGTGCCAGTTTATCGCTTGAGTAAGTAGCTAGTGCCGGCATGATCGCAAATGCCTGTAAGGCGATATGGTATGTGGATAATTGGCTCAAGAATAAATTCGTGCCGTAACCGCATTGATCCGCTACTGGGTAGGCAAAATATTGAATGAGTTCCATCAACGAAAAATGGAAAATGGCGTAAGCACGGGCGACACGCACCCAAAAAGCCTCATCTTTATCCATGAAAGTGATGCCTGAGGCAGCCAGGCCAATTATGCCCAAGCCTAACGACATATTTGCACTAAAACACATAATCAATCCGATAAAATTGTTGGCAACACGTTAAGTATCCTGCTGAAAGTCGTGTTTGCGAATTATAAAGATACTGTTTGATCCGTCCTAAAAGCTTTTACAGCATTGGTTTTGTCTTAAAGGCTTAGCTTTAATACCCAGCTATCGGTACAAACCGCTCGATTTAAGTTGCTTATTAAGAAACCTAGTCTGCCAATCCTGACAATTTGGATTCTATGCTTAAAATCTCGGCTATTTTTGCGTTTATAAAGGCTTCAGACAAGCCGATTTTTTCAGCGACTGCAAAAGGAAAGCTGGACAAAATCTCTTCGGCGGTTTTTTCTTTATCCACTAAATTGCTGATATATTGCGCCAGATGCAGGATACAGGCATAAGGGGAGGGCTGTTCAAATTTTAATGGTTGGCCGGACTGTTGAATGGCTAAAATCAAATCATCCGCGAATTTCCAGCGTCGACATAACTCCGCACCCACTTCCTGATTCGTAAACCCCATGCGGTTTATTTCGATGTCCTCGCGGGGTGTGTTTCCGGCCTTGGCATGTTGTTCGATTTCGTTGGCTTCGCTAGGGTAAGCCATGCGTATCATCAGGGTGCCCAAATTAACCAACAAACCCGCTGTGTAGGCTATATCTCCGGATAATTTGGCCTGTTCACCCAGCCATTTGGCGTAAGCGGATGTTCTAAAACAGTTATCCCAGAATTTGCGTATATCGAAATCATTGATTTTCGGGATAGAGCTAACAAGGCCTGAAGCAACCACCAGAATTTTTAATTGATCCATGCCCAACATGGAGGTCGCTTCTTCAATCGAAGAAACCTTCCTGGATAGGCCAAAATGAGCCGAGTTGACTAGACGTAATATTTTTAAGGTGATGACTTGTTCTTTGGCCACATTCTTGGCGATATCCTGCATCTCAGCATGAGGGTTATTAAGCTGATTGATGATGGCCTGCACCACTTCAGGAACTTGAGGCAACTTATGGATGCTATCGAACAATTGGTTCATTTGTGTGGGCATAATCAAAATCCGGTATTTGTGAAAAATCCCAGCCATTTTAGACGAATCACGACGTCAAGCAACGACCAAAGCCAAAATTGACAATTTCAAGATCAGGGGTTCGGATTAAATTTCTGCAAAATGAGATTAATGCTGGCGGCTCAAGCAGATATTGATAATAATCAGGCTTCAACCAAGGACTGGATAGGATTGAATCCCTGGTGGACGGTCCTTCCAACAATAATAACGACTAAACGAGGAATTATTATGCTAGCTAAAATTG
>Ga0172367_10006181_pt1 | contig 14186 bp, 14 predicted proteins | sample Lak10m_FD_114542 | JGI IMG/M metagenome (GOLD analysis project Ga0172367, IMG submission 114542) | Freshwater microbial communities from Kabuno Bay, South-Kivu, Congo - kab_022012_10m | ecosystem: Environmental > Aquatic > Freshwater > Lake | place: Democratic Republic of the Congo: South-Kivu... | reverse complement strand
TTGTCTTTTCTTACAAGAAGTTTTTTTTCACCACTTGGCATGACCTTACTTTTTAATGTTCAACAATCAATTTAACTATCAAAAAAGCATATCATAGATATGCTTTTTTGTCAACAGAGCTCCCGGGGTGGGATTCGAACCCACGACCAATTGGTTAACAGCCAACTGCGCTACCGCTGCGCTACCCGGGAATATTAAATTGTAGCGGGAAACTTGTTCCCTGCTCAAAAAACAAAATATTTCAACAGAAATATTTACTAATATAATACCAGATTAGGACATTATGTCAATAATGCTAAAATTAAAGAAAAACCCCTATTTACCCCCTCTTTTTATCAACTTTGCCCAGCCTTTATCCGCTTCTAACTCTACTAAATCCCCATCTTTAAAAAACTGCGTAGCCGTCTTAGTGGCAATTAAACAGGGCTTTTTCAACTCTCTGGCGACAATGGCGGCGTGACAGGCAATGCCGCCCTCATCGGTAATGATGCCGGCAGCTTTCTTGATGGCGGACATGAAGTTAACGGTGGTCATCGGTGAGACTAAAATATCACCTTTTTTCACCTTCTTTAAATCAGCGGCGGTAAATATTAATTTCGCCGTTCCCTGCACCTGCCCTAAGTTAGCGGTCCGGCCCCTGATAATTCGATCCTTTATTACCGACTTCTCTTGCACAAAGGTATATTCCGGATGCATCCGAGCATAATCAGAGAGAGTTTGAACACAGCGATACTGAGAGCCGACACAGATGTAGTTTTGATAGCGCTGTTTAAGTTCTAACAGCGGCGGTATTTTATCTAAATCTTCTAAACCGATAACATCCACATATTTCTTCACTTGCGGAAAGAGTTTCTTTAAAGTATTACTAAAAACTTCATTGCTGGCGGAGAAATAGTGATCACTGGCTCTCAGCTGTAAAACCAATTCCCTGACTTTAGGGGCTATACCCTTGGCCTCGGAGACATAGACGATGAACAAGTCCCCGACCATATTCTTTTTCACTAAAGCAATGAACTTCTTGAGGTCTGGTAAACTGTCTAAAACTCCCTTTTGCCAAATCGGCTCCATCTTCTTGATTTTTCGCTGGTAGCTTTGCAAAAACAAAAGAGCCTGCTTCGGCTCTTTTTGACAATATTCAATAAATTTCCGGGCGATAAAAGCCACGGCCAAGTCGTTTTCCCAGATTTCACAAGTGCCATGATTAATATAGTCCACCACCGTGGGGCGATAGGGGTTGGTAATTTTCAGCTCCTCAATCCCCTCTTCCATTACCATCGGCCAAAGCTGTTGGAGAATAAGGGTGGTGTTGCGGGTAAAATTCTTCCGAAAGATTATTTTCTTGGCTGTAAGCGCCATATTTCAAAATTAGTAGTCTCTCAACTTCTCTAAGCCTTTGAGCTTCCTGATTTTTTCTAAAGCCTTGCTCTCAATCTGACGAATACGTTCACGGGTAACTTCAAATTCTTGGCCGACTTCTTCCAAGGTATGGGCAACACCGTCGGCTAAACCGAAACGCATCTCTAAAATCTTCTGTTCACGCGGAGAAAGCTGGGCCACAATATTTTTGACATAATCTCGAAGCAACTGCAAAGCGGCGGCCCTATCCGGAGTGACATTTTTAACATCTTCAATAAAATCTTCCAGGGTGGAATCCTCTTCATCATCGCCAATACTGGTCTCTAAAGAAATCGTATCTTGGGAAATCTTAATAATATAGCGGACCTTTTCAATATCTTCTCCCATTTCTGAGGCAATTTCTTCCGCTAAAGGTTCCCGTCCTAATTCCTGAATCAAAGTCCGCTGGACCTGCTGGAACTTATTAATCGTTTCCACCATGTGCACGGGGATACGGATAGTACGGCTCTGGTCAGCTAAAGCGCGGGTAATGGCCTGGCGAATCCACCAAGTGGCGTAGGTGGAAAACTTATAGCCCTTGCGATATTCAAACTTTTCCACGGCCCGAAACAAACCAATATTACCTTCCTGAATTAAATCTAAAAGACTCAAACCTTTAGCGCCGGCAAACTTCTTGGCAATGGAAACCACTAAGCGGAGGTTGGCTTCAATAATTTTCTTCTCGGCTTCCTTGTCCCCCTTTTCTTTTCTCTTGGCCAGTTCCACTTCTTCATCGCCGCTAAGCAAAGGTACTTTGCCGATCTCTTTCAAATACATCTGGATGGAGTCGGCGCTGAGTTTGGAAAGGTCGAAGGTAACAGCGGCGGCCGCTTTAGCCGAGGTAATATTGGGATTCTTTTCTTGGACGTCTAAAATCCGGCCGGAATCTTCCGCAATCCGGACGCCATTTTTCTGTAAATCCCCTAAAAAAACATCGTATTCATAAACATACTCTTCAACTTCCGGGAAAAGATATAGTAATTCCGTTTCCGTGACAAAACCGCGGAGACGACCTTTTTCTAAAAGCTTCTTCAACTGTTCTTCGTTGGGCTGCACCACTTCGCGCGGCGGTCTTTCTGGAGCCTTGACTTTAAACACGGCTTTTACCGGTGTCTTCTTGACCGGCGCCTTCTTGACCGGCGCTTTTTTGGCTAAGGGTTTTTTGGCCACCACTTTTTTAGCTGGGACTTTTTTAAGCGGAGCTTTTTTCTTAACCGGCGCTTTTTTAACCGGGGCTTTTTTAACCGGGGCTTTTTTAACCGGGGCTTTTTTCTTCGGCACCACCTTTTTCAGCGGCGCCTTGCCCTTCTTGTTGTTTTTTTTGCTAGTAGCCATAGATTTATTTAGAGAGAATGCAGCGAGTTGAGCTGCTCGGTCAAATTTTTAATTTCTGCCATCAACAGGTCCATGCCCTCATCTTCACCCCCGGCTTCAGCACTACTGATTTGGTCCTGCAATGACTTAATACGCCGCTTGAGGCTAAACTTTTTCAATTCCAAGAGAATCTTGGCTACCTCGGCCTTAAGCTGGTTGGCGTCATAACTGTAGTAGTCCTTCTCTCCCAAGAGGGCGAGACGGTCACAAATTTCCCCGCTTCCATCGGCTTGTTCTTGCAAATATAAGCGAAAAGAATTGTATTCAAGCAGGGCAAATTTATTATAATAGATAATCAAGTTCTTGTAAAACGCCTGGGCGCCTTCCCCGGCCAAATCATCCGGCTCCAGATGGGAAACGGTATAGGCAATGAAGTCCGGAGACTTGAGGAGCAAGGCTAAAAGAATCTCCGACAAACGCTCTTCCCGGGTAGCACTGGTAAGAGCGGGCAAAGGGGCGGCTTGGCGGTCGGCGTTAGGGAGAGCATTCTTCTCCGGCTTGGCTCCGGCTACGCTCTCGCGTAAAATCTGCTCGGAGATGCCGACATTTTCCGCTAAACGCTGGAACCAGTAGTCCTGGTCAATTTTGTTAGCCAACTTCACAATCATGTTCAACATTAAACGGGTCACCTCTTTCTTGTCGCTCAACTTGCGTAAATCTTTATCGGTCTTCACTTTATCAAAATAATATTCCATCATCGGCCGAGAATTAATGACCGCCTGTTTGAAATCTTCGGGGTTAGACCGCAAACATTCATCCGGATCCTTATACTGCCCCGGCAGAACAATAATCTTAATATTAATATCTAAAGCCATTGCTTCCCTGATACCGCGATCAGCCGCCAATTGGCCGGCATTGTCCATGTCGAAAGAGAGGGCGATGTTGTTGGTGAAACGCTTGAGCAAACGTAATTGTTCACCAGTTAAAGCGGTGCCGGAAGAAGCGACGGTGTTAGTGAAGCCATGCTGATGACAGGCAATGGCATCCATCTGCCCTTCGACAACAATAGCAAAGCCCCGCTCTTTAATCGCCTTCTTAGCCTTATCCAAAGCAAAGAGCACTCGGCTCTTATCATACAATTCTGTTTGCGGACTATTAATATATTTACCACCAGGAATAGTCTCCGCTTTTTCCGGATTAACGCGGGCGGTAAAAGCAATGATACTGCCGCTGACATCGCGGATGGGAAAAACAATGCGGTCGCGGAAACGGTCATAGGCGCTGCCCCGCTCGCTCCGTCCAGCTAAACCGGCGGCAAAGATTTCCGCTTCACTAAATTTCTGGGCGCGTAAATATTCCAGCAAGGCCGTCCATTTTTCCGGACCATAACCAACCTGCCAATCTTTAATCGTCTGCGCACTTAAACCGCGTTTAAGGAGATAGGCCTGCATGCGCTGACCGGCTTCTTCCGTTTCCAGCCACTGAGCATACTGGATGGCGGCACTCTGCAAGCAATCTAAAAGCCGTCCCCGTTTCGAATATTCCTGCTTATTCTCCTGACTCAAAACCACCCCCGCCTTGGGGGCGAGCAAACGCAAAGTGTCGGGGAAACTAAGGCCTTCCATTTCCTGAACAAAAGAAAGGACGTCTCCGCCCTTGCCGCAACCAAAGCAATGCCAAATCTGCTTATCCGGAGAAATTACAAAAGACGGGGACTTTTCCCGGTGAAAAGGACAAAGCGCTTGAAAATTAGCACCGGCCGCTTTCACCTGGATATATTCCCGGATAACCTCGACAATATCCAATTTAGTTTTAATCTCTTCGGCGGGAGACATAGTTTAAGAAAATAGTTTGCGCCACCAGGAAGGCTGGGACGGGACTGGAGGCAAAGAGCTTAAAGGAGGGGCGGACAAACGCCCTAAAACATCGCCCGCAGGGGCCTGAAAAGGGGTGCTAACAGCCTTTACCGGCACTTCCGGCCTGATAGAGCTATTGGCAGAAACCTGGCCCAGGAGAACGCTTAAACGGGCAATTTCCCCCACTACCAATTCCCCTTCATAATCAGCGCTATGGCGGGTTTGACCGGCATAGCTGGCCTTCTTCTGGTCTAGGTGTAAATTGAAAAAAAGCGTGTCACTACCCGGGGTTTCCTGGATATAGAGATGGAAACGAGGATAGAAATCACGGGCCAGGCGACGGGCAAAACTTTCCTGCCCGCTCTGGCGGTCAACAATAAAAGTATAGCCGGCACGGCGGAGCCACTGGGCCGGACTAACTCCTCCCAATTGATTGTGGGTCACTTTAAGCTTCATCTTTAGTTTTACGAAAAACAATGAATTTATAAGTAAAGAAATTGATTACACCCAAACAGAGATTAACGATAATCTGTGAAAGCAGATACCAAACACCGAGACTAGTAACCAATATGTGCATGCCGGCGGCATTAAGATTCATGCTAATGAAAGCGGCGCCGACATAAAGCACTAACTGCCGCGGCAAACGCTTACTGTTATAATTCCGAAAAGTCCAAAGCTTCTGCAAACTAAAACTAACCATGAAAGAAAAAAGGAAAGCGGCGGAAGTAGCCACCACAATGTGCCAATGCATTAAACCGTGAAAGATAAACAAAGCGATTAAATCTACCGTCCCCGCAAAAGCGCCCGAAAAGAAAAACTTGATTATTGCTTTGCGCTCCTCGCAAAAACGAAAAAGCCGAGGATAGTGACCGGAAAAAAAGGCGTGGAAACAATAATATAGACGATTAATAGTAGGCATAAATTGATTACCACTGACAATAAGTGAAGGCCCAAGCGGCTAAAGCGCGAGCCTGGAGAAAACGATCATTCTTGCTACCGCTGTCTAAAACAGCGACGATTAAAGTGCGGCTCTGAGCATCGCGGAAACGGCCGACAAAACAGTAGCCCGCTTGCTCCGTATAGCCGGTCTTGCCACCCAAGGCTTCCAGATTATCATCAGCATCGCTATCTAAAAGCCAATCGGTTGATTCCAAATTCTTTTCCTGTCCCTGCTCCGTGCGGAAGTGATAGCTGGAACGGGAAACAGCAGCGGCAATATCAGGTTGGTTTAAAGCGACTTGAGCAAGACGAGCCACATCTTTAGCCGTGGACAAATTATCATTATTTAAACCGATAGGATCGGCGAAAGTGGTCTGAAGCAAGCCTAAATCCTGAGCCTTGCGATTCATGGCGGCAATAAAATCAACATCGCTGAGGCCAGTAGAGCGGGCCAAGGCTAAGGTGGCGCCGTTATCAGAAGCGACTAAGCTGGCATTGAATAAATCTTTGACCAGCACCGTCTCGCCCAAAAACAGATTCACCTTGCCGCCTTCAACCGCGTCCGCCCGGGCAATGGTATAACTTTTATCCCAGCCTGGTTGGTGATCTAAAAAAACTAAGGCCGTCATCAACTTAGTAATACTGGCAATCGGCTGGCGATGTTCGGGGGCTTTAGTGTTGAGCCAAAGGTGACCGTCGTCAGTTAAAACCGCCGCACTCGCCGCCGCAATCTCTGGGGCCGGCTTCGTTACTAAAGGACGATCACCATTAGCGGGCAGATGCTGGCTGCTGACGCAAGCATCAACCCCCCGCCAAGGACCGCTGGCATACATAACAGTTGTGCTTGGCGACCAAACGGAAAGCAAAGCTGCCACCAAGTTAGCGGTGAAAATTAGCATGCTTTTTCCTCCTCCGCTAACGATAGTGCCAAAGCTTCCGGCTGATGCAAACTGGCATAGTCGGGCAATTCTTGCACATTATTTAAACCTAAGAAACGGATAAAATCTAAAGTCACTTGGTAGTAGTTTTCGTTCTTCTGCTTATCAAAGTTTTCTTCAATTAAACCCCGCAACAAAAGATTGCGGATAATTAAACTGCAGTTGACGCCCCGAATTCGCTCCAATTCCAATTTGCTCACCGGACCGCGATAGGCAATGATGGTCAAGGCTTCTAAGCTGGGCTGAGAAAGTTCGCCGGTAGTTTCGCTTTTCAAAAAATCTTTAATTAAAGCGGCGTGCTCACCGGCGCTGGCTAATTGATAATTATTGCCGGCACTGGTTAAGCGCCAGCCGCGTGCCGACTGTTCATACTCCGCTGCCATTTCCGCCAGAGCTTCTTCAACCACTGCGCTTTTGGTATTTACAGCCGCACTTAATTCTTTTAAGCTCAAGGGTTTATTGGCAACTAGCAAAAGGGCTTCAAGTTGGGATGATAGGGTGGACATAAATATTTTATATTTTTAACACTCTAATTTCGCTAAATAATTCTTCTTGCTCAAACACCAGTTCCCGCTGTTTTGCTAGTTCTAAAACAGCAAGGATATTGACGATTACCTCCACCTTGGTCTGGGCTTTTTCCAAGAAGCGCTGGAAGCTCAAAGATAACTGTTCGGCCAGGAGTGAACGGATATGAATAATGCGCTCATCAATACTAATTTTGACCTCCAGTCTTTCTTCCGGCAATTTCTTTTCCTGCCGGCGCAGACGGGCTAAAAGCTGGCGCCAAACTGTTTCCAAATCAGCGGCTTTGAGCTTTAAAGGCGGGCTGAAAGTAGCTTCAGTTTGCAGGCCACGGCGACCACCTTTGACAAAGACCGGGGCAAAAGAAAAATGGCCGCGACCGATTAAAGCAGAAATTTTCAAACTCGCTTCCACAAAAGTCTTATACATCCGTAACTGCCGCTCTAAATCATCAACCTCTTCTTCGGCCGCTTCCGTGCTCAGATAAGGCAGAAGGGCTTTGGATTTGATATAGAGAAGACGGGCGGCCATCACCAAAAAATCAGCAATCTCTTCCGGATCGATATTTTCCGTATGTTCAACGTAGGCAACATACTGATCGGCAATTGTAGCCAGGGCGATTTCGGTAATATCCATCTGCTCGCTTTCAATTAATTGCAGAAGCAGACCTAAAGGACCCTGGAATTTATCGGTGCTGAAATCTATCATAACTACTTAATCATCGCTTTAGCTTCAACATCGCCCCAAAGCTGGCCCTCAACACAGTCATAGCCGGCGGCATGTTCTTTATTGCCGGGGCCATAGGCGCGACTGTCATTTTCACTATCGCTCGGGGCGCGGAAAACAGCGCAGAAAGAAAATTGTTTCTCACCCGATACCTTATATTCAATCGCCTCCCGGCTTTCTGGATCGACTAAATTCTTGGCATCCAGATAAATATCGGGGCTGTTTTTAATCTCGTCCAAATTAACAGGCAAGCGGCCATATTCAGTATAATAGCTGTTAACGGCATTTTCTAATTGGTAGATATTATTGACAACAATCTGATCTAAACGCTTAGCGCGAGCGACACTCGGTGACTCGACAAAAAACCAAGCGGTCACAAAAGTCGCTAAAACTAAAGCGGCGGAAATCCAAGTAAACAGGCACATCACTAAATCACGGGCCTTTATCTCCTTGCGCTTGATGTCGTAGAAATAGAAGGAGAAGACAGCGGCGGCAATAACTAACATGGTAACGGCTTTAAGAATAAAGCGCACGGTTAATTCTCCAGAGAGGAAATTGTTAATGACGCCGATGAAAACACCGAGGATAATTAAAGAGGAAACTAAGATAATAAAATAAGTTAACCAGCGGCGTAAAGGAGAATGTAATTCCAATTCCTTCTTATTCAAACCGCGGTTAATAAGGCGGGAAAGGAAATAATAGATGGGAGCGGCAATGAACAAAGCGGAGATAGCAAACTTTAACTGAGCATCAACACTGTTATAACTATTATAGTTCAAAGCGTCTATCACCGTCTTATCAATCACCCCGAAGATAATCATGCCTACGGCTAAAGCCATAAAAATCAAAGCGACTAAAGACAGGAGGTAATAAAAAGCATACTTAGCATTGTGACTGCTCATATTTTTAAAAAATTAATTTTTAAAACTTCGCGTTCTTCGGTGTCCGCGGGAAAGGAATGACGTCGCGGATATTAGTCATGCCCGATAAATACATAATGGCCCGTTCAAAACCCAAACCGAAACCGGCGTGCTTGATGGAACCGTAGCGGCGCAAATCTAAATACCAGCGATAATCTTCCGGATTCATCCCTAAAGCGGCAATGCGGCTTTCCAACAATTCATAGCGTTCTTCGCGCTGGCTGCCGCCGATAATTTCACCAATACCAGGAACTAATAAATCCATAGCGGCCACGGTCTTGCCGTCATCATTTTGGCGCATGTAAAAAGCCTTGATATCCTTAGGATAATCGGTGAGAAACATCGGTTTGTTAAAAACTTTCTCGGCTAAATAGCGTTCGTGTTCCGTTTGTAAATCAATTCCCCAAGACACCGGATAGCTAAAATTCTCTTTGCTCTTCAACAAAAGATCAATTGCCTCCGTATAAGTCACCCGACCGAAGTCAGCGGCCGCTACCGCCCGCAAGCGTTCAATTAAACCGTTATCAATAAACTGATTAAAGAATTCCATTTCTTCCGGTAACTCCGTTAAAACGTAATTGATAAGATACTTCAACATTCTTTCCGCCAAATCCATATCGTCTTTCAACTCGGCGAAAGCCATCTCCGGTTCTATCATCCAGAATTCAGAAGCGTGGCGGGTGGTGTTGGAATTTTCCGCGCGGAAAGTCGGACCAAAGGTATAAACCTTATTTAAGCCCATAATTAAAGCCTCGGCGTTTAACTGACCGCTCACCGTTAATCCAGCTGCTTGGCCGAAAAAATCTTTAGAAAAATCCGTTTCTCCCTCCTTCGTCTGCGGAACTTTTTTTAAATTAAGAGTAGTCACCTGGAACATCTCCCCCGCCCCTTCGCAATCACTGGTAGAGATAATCGGCGTATGCACATAAGCAAAGCCTTCTTCCTGAAAAAATTTATGGATAGCGTAGCTTAAAGCGGAGCGTAGACGGAAGACGGCGGCAAAAGTATTACTGCGTGGACGGAGATGGGCAATTTCCCGTAAAAATTCAAAGCTGTGGCGCTTCTTCTGCAAAGGATAATCTTCTTGAGCTTCATCAATTAAAGTCACGGCTTGCGCCTGCAATTCAAAGGGCTGGCCGGCGGCCGGTGAAGGAATGAGTAAACCGCTCGCCTCTAAAGACGAACCGATATTCAATTTTTCTAAAATAGCAAAGTTCTCCAGCTTATTATTAACCACAATCTGCAAGCCCTTGAAAAAGGAGCCGTCATTGAGTTCAATAAAGGCGACTTCGCCCGAAGAACGGACAGTGCGCACCCAGCCGGCCACCGTCACTTCTTTTTGCAAGAAAGTATCGGTTTGGCGATAAAGTTGTTTAATCGCAGTATACATAAATTTAATTATTTTTACTTAGGGGCGTAAGCGCTTGACATCACGGGGCAAGAAACAAACTTCTTTCACGTTCTCGACGCCGGCAATTTTCATCACCAAGCGCGCCGGACCGATGCCGACGCCGCCGTGGGGCGGACAGCCATAGCGGAAGAAGTTGAGATAGTCAGCCAGTTCTTCCAAATTCATTTCTTTTTCCACCGCCTGCTTCTCCAAAATATCCAAGCGATGTTCGCGCTGAGCACCGGTAGTCACTTCTAAGCCACGGTAGAGCAAATCGAAACTCTTAGTCAAACCAGGATTATCCGCGTGGCGCATATGATAGAAAGGACGGGCGGCAATGGGATAATCAACGACAAATAAAAAATCATGCCCCTGCTCCTCTTTCACTATCCGACAGATTTCCCGTTCTTCTTCCGGGGATAAATCATGATCCTTTTCACTCTTAATACCTAAAGCCTTCAATTTTTCTTTTACTACTGCCAAGCTTAACTTCGGAAAAGGGGCGGTCGGGACTTCAATCTCAATTCCCAACTCCCTCACCTTAGTAAAAGCGCTGATTAAAGCCCGCTCCTCCAAAGCCATGATATCGTAATGCGATTCAATATTGGCAAATTCAAAATCCCAACCGGTAAATTCAGTGACGTGGCGACTGGTATAGGAAGCTTCAGCTCTAAAGACCGGACCGGTCATAAAAACTTTTTCAAAGCCGGCGGCAATCGCCATCTGCTTATAGAATTGAGGAGATTGGGAGAGATAAGCTTTACGTTCAAAATATTTTACTTCAAAAACTTCAGAGCCGGTCTCACTGGCCGTACTCATTAAACAAGGAGTATAAATCTGTGTAAAATTCTCCTGCAAAAGCTGAGACCGGAAACCTTCTTCCAGCTTCGTCCAAATTTGAAAAATCTGCCGATGTTCAGGGCGACGTAAATCTAACCAGCGCCAGTCAAAACGATTTTCTAAATTAGCCTCATTATCAGCTTTCGCTAAAACCGGAATCGGCAAATTGGCGTCCGCTAAGCTTAGAATTTCTAATTCAGAAATTAACAATTCAAAATCTTTAACGGGATTAGGATCATTTTTCTTTGCCGGCTTCTCTTTCAATTCCCCTTTAACACTAATGACACTTTCCAAAGTCAAACGCTCAGCGGCCTGATAAGCGGCGCCGCTACTCTCTTCCACCACTAATTGCATATTACCGCTCAAGTCATGGAGATCAATAAAAGCTAAGCCCTTCATCAGGCGAAGATTACGGACAAAGCCAGTAAGTTCACAAGAACCCTGAGCCTGCGCTTTAGCGGCAACAATGCTTATTTTTGACATATTTTCAAAATTTAATTATAAAAACACTCTCTTTTCAAGGATTTTTCTTTCTCTATCTTAACTCATTTTAGGGCTTTTAGCAAGTTGAAAAATTATAAAAGCTAACAACCAAATTAATAATAATTATTGCCTAAATTGTCAAAAAATGTTATAATAGCCGATTAACTAAATCCCCTACTCTCTTTCTCAATTTATAAGTATCTCCGTGACTTAATAAGCCTAAATATGCAGACAGGGTTGCAGTGGGCGGATTAGTCTTAATTTTTTTAAACATTCTGTTTTTTGTGACTGGCCTTAATATACGATGATTAGAAAACTGAACCCAGCCTAAGAAATCGACCCCGCTAGCTAGAGTTTTTAAAAAAACTTTCTGGGGATGCATATTTAATTTAAGGCGTTCATTTAAAAAAATCTCCAAACACGGGCGCAAACTGATTAAATCATCCTTCTTCTCGCTTAAAAAAATAAAATCGTCAGCATAACGTACATAATATTTAATTCTTAAAGATTGCTTCACAAATTGGTCAAACTCATTCATATAGACATTAACCAGTAACTGCGAGGTTAAGTTCCCGAGAGGCAAACCCACTCCTGGTTTTTCCGCCGTATCAAAGCTGTCAATTACTTGGCTAAATAACCACAATAAATCAGAATCAGCTATATATCTAGCCAGAATATCCTTTAAAATTTTATGGTCAATGCTAGCAAAAAATTTTCTAATATCACATTTTAAAACCCAAACTGTCCGCGTATTATTTTTGGAAACCTGACCGGCAAACTTAGCAAAGTGCCGCACTGCCCGATGTGTTCCTTTATCCAAACGACAAGAGTATGAATCATTGATAAAATGACGGTCAAAATACTGATAGGTCTCATTATAGAGAAGATGATGAAGCAAGCGGTCGCGGACAATGGCCTTATGAATATTACGGGGCTTCGGGTCGGAAATATTAAAAGCCTGATATCCACCATGCTGATAAGTTCTATTAAATAAATCTCGGCGCAGATTAAAAATATTATCCATTAAACGTCCCTGAAAAATTGCCACATCCGCCCGCTTCTTTTTTCCAACCAGAAAATCTTTCCAGGCCAAAAGCAAATTAGCCGTAGTAATTATTTCATCATATTTTTTAATAAATTTTTTCATTTGAAAATTTATGAGCACTATTCTCCGTCCGCCGGTCGTACTAATTAAAGCTAAAGAGGCTTATTCAGCCTGGTTTAAAATTCTCGCCGACTTCCCAAAAACATATCGCTATAATTTAGGCGGAAAAATTGAGAGCTCTTTTTTATCCCTCCTAGAAAACACCTTTATTACCATCTATCTTCCCGGTGAAAAGAAAAAGGCGCAGCTATGCGTGGTCATTACTAAATTAGACAGCCTAAAATTCTTCTTGCAACTGGCTTGGGAAAACAAATGTCTGGCGAATAATAAATATACCGAGCTCTCAGAACAGCTTAATGAAATCGGACGCATGCTCGGTGGCTGGAAAAAGGGCTTGGAAATAAAAACTCCCGCCAAATGAACGGGAGAATATCAATAATTGCGGGAAAAGACCTGTTTGTCAGCGTTCCACTTGTTAGGATTCTCAACGGAGTTGGCATTCACGTTCCAGCCATCGTCATTCCAGTTCACGTTCACAGCACGCAGCGTCGTTTCTGTACTGAAAATCATCAATCGCACCATCCTTAGGCTCAGCGCCTCGAGATTGTATATTATTCGGGACTTAGAAGTCCGCTAATTTTCAGTACCAATTCTTGAAATTTTTAAAGAAGTCTTTCCCACTCTCACGCTAGGCTTACCCGACGTAAATCTGAAGATAAGAATTCTGAAATCATGGCGAAATAGCCGTGACCGTCTCGCAATTCTTGATTTCATATTAATGTATCATGAATTTAGAGAAATAAAAAGGCCCTAAGATCTTTTCAATTTTCAAAAAGAAAAAAGAAATGGTCAAAGGGCTAAATAGTCAAAAGAACAAGGATTAAGCGGCTTAAGCGACCGAGGAATTGCGGGAAAAGACCTGTCCGCCAGCGTCCCACTCGCCAGGATCCCCAACGGAGCGGGCACCCACGCCCCAGCCACCGCCACCCCAGCGCACGTGCACAGCACGCAGCGTACCATTAACATCTTTTATATAAAAGACATTAGCCCAACTATTGGTGAGCAGGCCGCCACTTTCACCATTAGGCTGAGCGGCCATGGCGGCGTAAAGTTCAGTTAATGTAGTTTCAGCACCATCTCCGCTACCTAGCTCCGCTAAGATTGGGCCGTCAACTGAATTCTTTTTCAGTTTACGTCCATAGATGATGCCGCCAAGAAAGGGCTCTTCCATCTTACCCAGAAACCAGGCTTTGAAATTGTCGCCCAGATAAGAAATTTTGACTTTGGCTTTCTGGCTAGTGTCAACCTTGAAATTATCTTCGGCAACAAATTTTTTGGTTGTGGCGGGGATGCTGAGCGTGGCGGTGATTTCGCCGAGAATTGCAACTACAGCCTGAACAACTGTTTTGGTGCGGTTAATGACCGCATCCACAAATAATTTGGCGGCTTCTTTCCCATTCATGATGGCCCACTGCGCATCTTCAGTGGGTAAATTCAAAAATTCCTCCTGAAATTCCGTTAATCTAGCGGCAACGACAGAAATTTTTTGTTTAGTAGCCATAATAAGGTCTCCTATTTTTACAAATTGTTAAAGTATTTTCTGCGCTTAACCCAGCAGAATTGGGGTATTACTCAGTGCCACATTCCCATCCGAATCCGAACACTTGTAAATATATTTGGCTATTTATAGACTGGAAGAATATGATTAAAAAAAACTGAAGGGCGAAGGCATCTCGACAAGAATGACCGCAATGAGAT
>Ga0172367_10006180_pt1 | contig 14189 bp, 12 predicted proteins | sample Lak10m_FD_114542 | JGI IMG/M metagenome (GOLD analysis project Ga0172367, IMG submission 114542) | Freshwater microbial communities from Kabuno Bay, South-Kivu, Congo - kab_022012_10m | ecosystem: Environmental > Aquatic > Freshwater > Lake | place: Democratic Republic of the Congo: South-Kivu... | reverse complement strand
GATTCCATCTCCAATATGATTCATCAGACTTAAACATCTCTATTGATCTTTGACATATATAGATTAAGACCAGTACAAATACAAGTCCAATTATAATAAGACGTCTTCTATTCATATTATATAACAAGAATTCGAATATTGTATTGCGTCTATCATCTATCGCTTTGTTTCATCCAATCAATTAGAATGAATCAAGATGAACAGATCGATATAGATGATGCATCATATACCGATATCATCGATTATTTACACAATAATACACCCTCCAATATGGATCAACAAGTCCCCACTTTCTTCGACATCTCCGATCAAGCACCTTCCTCCGTACAACTCGGCACAAGTTTCCTGAAAGATCTCGAAATATTCCGCGATTTCGACAACAAAATCGATCAATCCGTCTTCGAACATGTTGTCGGATGTCAAACCACCATCGGTCGCCATCTAACCCGACACATCTGGTCAACTCCCATCACTGACACCACTCGCCTCCGGCATCGTCAAAAACTCGCCGAACTGACACAAGGTCTCGATATACAAGCCGCACTCCGCGAAATCAAGCAACATGAACCTAACTTGTTCCTTCTCGCCAATCCTGACCGCAAATACGCCGTTGAAGTCTTACGCAGTATCGTATTCTTCCAATACCCTTCACCCTCTTGGTTCCCCTTCAATATCAACGATGTGTTGAATCGACAATCAACGCTGTTGACATGCACATGTTTATATCGCGAATATCTCAATCCGATTCATATCCTCATTTCACCAGTGTTGCCCGTCATTTTACCCTTTATCATGATGCGTATATCGAAAATGCCGATTGATTACACTTTCTATATGAAGATCATTAAAAGTCAATTCATCAGTGATGGCGGTATTCTAAAATATGTTTTCGGTCATGCATCAACATTGACCGCACTCGGTGCCATGTTTATCACATCAATGTGGATATTCCTGTATTTTTATCAAATATATAGTGCCTGGCTCTATTCATACACAGTTGCCGAAACTGTTGTTAAATTCCGACAACATTGGAACTCTTACCGCACTCTTTACACCATTGCCAAACAGTTCTATGACATCACTCCTACCAATGCATGGCCACTCCTCGATAGTGAATTCAATATGTCACATCATCGATTGGCCATTACCTTGGCCGATTGCGCTACTCTGTTCACAACAGATACAACATTCGATCAACTTCTTGAACGGGGATCATTGTTACAGATTTATTACGATATGACCAAGTTGATTGATGACGGTGCTTTTCACACTTTGTTTTATTGGATCGGTATTATGGACTATTATCGATGGATCAATTATATGGTTGGACTCGGAAGATTCCAATATGCCAAATATTCGACCCAAAACAAGACATGTCAACTTCGCATTCGTGGATGTGTACATCCATATTTGAAGAACCCAGTGGCCAATGATGTCATCTTCAATCGGAATCGCGCAATGCTCATCAGTGGACCCAATGCAGGAGGGAAATCGACTTATATGAAAGCGGTTGCCATTCATGTACTGTTTGCGCAAACAATGGGATTCGCACCAGGTGAAGTGACTATGACCCCTTATGACTCGATGGACACATATTTACATATACCGGATTGTAAGGGCAGAGAATCGCTGTTCCAGGCGGAAATGAATCGATGCATTGATTTCATCGATAAAGTGGAGAACGGTCCGGCAAATGCGCGGGCTTTTATGATGATGGATGAGATCTTTACATCGACTAATGTTGTTGAAGGAGTTGAAGCGGCACATCATGTTTTACGACGATTGATCGATAGTCCAGGATTGACACTTATGGTAACGACACATTTTGAAGAGTTGCGACAATTGGAGCGCGAAACCGATGGACTTATTGTCAACTATTATGTTGAAGTTAAGAGAAAGAAGGATCGACAAATTGTGTTTACATATCGGATATGTCGAGGAACAACAACAGAAAGAGTTGCATTGGATTTAATTGCGGCTAAATTGCGAAAAACTAATGTCGCATGTAAATAGATATTCATGTTTTCGTCGCCACTTGTTCTCGCCGGAATTGTTTTAATTGCATCTTTGTGCTGGTATGTTTGGACACAGTATAAGATGATCAGCGATCTACAAATCGACATTAAGCGGCGATGTGCTGAAGTTGATGCACTCAAATATCAGATTGAGACGAGGTATTCACCTGCAAACGATTTGACACCGGAGCTGTTCAGACAACTTCTGCCGCATCGTGCTCCTGATGAGACTTACGACGCCGATGAGGCCGAAGAAGCCGGAGAGACCGATGAGGCTAGAGAGGAGGCCATCAGGACAAATGAAGCAGTTGTTAGCGACGATGACGATGTTCCTGATGCATCAGCGGACTTTTGCCCAGTTAAGCAGGAAGATGATAGTGTGATTGTCCTTGAAGAGCCTGTCACTGTAGCAATGCAGCCGGATGCACCTGTTGAGGCACCTGCTGAGGCACCTGCTGAGCCGGAGATAATCCCGGATGTGGTGATGAATGTTGTACCTTTGGTGCCGGAGAAGAAATCCCGTTCGCGAACATCAAAGAGACTTGTTCTCTAATTAATTTATCTAATATCATAATAACAAATGAGTCAAAGACCTATTTATGATAAAACTTCCGATAATCGTTATTTTCATTGTCCACCTCGTATGGATGACGCAAGACACTTTACCGACTATCGGCCGTCAGCTCTTGTGAATCATATGGCACAAACATTTAATCATCAGATGACAAGTTACGGATATCGACAGTTTTTGATTCATCATGCTGGACAGATTATGGATGCTAATCGGTATTACACTTATATGAAGAACGGTTGCGCTGTTGACAATTCTCGTGATCTTAATGGAACTTCATCCGTTAAACCAGCGAATGCAACATTTTAAAATGTGATCTATCATTAAGATGACACGTAAATATCGAGGTGGACAAAATGGTACGGAGAATAGTACGAAGAATAGTACGGAGAATAGTACGAAGAATAGTACGGAGAATAGTGCAGCCAATAATGTGAATGCAATGCTTGGCAATGCTGCTGCTAACGGTGCTGCTAACGGTGCTGCTAACGGTGCTGCCGTTAACGATGTTGTTGCCAATGGTGCAAATGCAGCCGCTAACGGTGCAGCTCGTGGATCAGTCTTTGAGAACATGAATAAGATTCAGAGTCCTTGGTTTGGTACTCCTAGTAACACTTCAACGAATATGTTAGAGAATAAGGTTGTTAATCGATACGGTACATTTAATTCGACAAACAATGTTGCCAAGAGATCTCCTACATATTCACTGGTGAAGCGCATGGAGAAATTAAAGTCCAAGTTATTGGAGTATCTCGTTTCACCAGAGTTCGCCGAGTTGATGAATGAGTCTACTATCCCATCTCAAGCTGCACTTGTCAAGGCTCTACAGTTGTTCCATGAGATCGGATATGTGCTGACAAAGCGTCATGATGCAAATGTTCCCAACAGTGTGCGTCGTGAGATTACATATGAAATCACTAAGCTTTCCTATTCAATGATTGTTCGACTGAAGGAGTTGTATGATTCTGCAGTCACAAAAGAGACTGTTTTAGATGCACTCAACTCAAGTGAACTGCCTTCCAGGAATTCATCACCAGTTGCCAACATGAATGCCAACATGAATGCCAACATGAATGCCAATAAGAATGCCAATAAGAATGCCAATAAGAATGCCAACAAGAATGCACCACCAATGAATATGCCGCAAATGAATGCCAACAAGATGGCAGAGATGAGCGGTAACATATTCGCGAATGCACCTCCTGCCAACAAGTAAATATATCAGATATAAATATGTCAGATATAAATCTGTCAGATATAAATAAATCTATTTATATTAGAAGTGTAATAAACATGAGTTCTGGTTCTGGTGCCGGTCCTGGTCTAAGTTTTGGAATGAACAATCATATCCGATCCGTATTCGATTATCGCCGTGAAAACTCTTGTCCAACATGTCGCGACATCGACTTCACTTTCCCCGATTACACTGCATCTGTCCAATATCTCGATAACGGTCGTATTCGCATCCATGGTGCCATGATGACCCTCGGTCGCCGACTCATGTACTGGGCACCTGGTCCAGCATATCGCGGCATGTCCTTCAGCGGCTCAAATCTGCCGTTTCCTTCTGCTGAAATCGCTTATGACGGTACACCGAATCACGGTGTTATCGAAACACGATACGGATCTTTCGATTTCACTGTTCAAAGTCCAAATTCCTATTACACACAGGGTGGCACAGTTTTAGTACCTCCAACAGTGCATATCGTCGTATTAAATGATGCAGGAGATCGCATAGGTGAACCCCGTAACATTGTCCTTGGACCATCTGTGCCCTATCGAACTCTCACTATCCCTCCTCAGCGAGATTGGAATCTCGGTCCTATGTTCTATCATCAGAAACATCCGCCAATTCGAACACAAGAAGAGATTTTAAGAGCAGGTGCATACGATTGCAAACAAGTTACAGGAGACTTTTGGCGCACAAGACCAGCGCGTTAAACACTTCTAATATATTTTAAGATTCTATATAAACTAAATGTCAACACATTCTATTGAACATAATGGGCAATCATATAACCCTTTCCTTATATTGGGTATAACTCCAGAAACATTTCAACGTGAAAGATTCGTCGCCAATTATACTCAATTACTCGCACTTCATTCAACAAGTCCATTTTTACCCATCATCGACAAGTCATATATGTATATTCGACAATGGGAAGCGGCAACCGTATCCAGACCTAGGGCGGTGGGCCCTGTAGGCCCTGTGGGGCCCGTGGGCACAGCACAAGAGTCTAAATTCGACTTAGCGGACTTTAATCGTCGATTTGAAGCGCAACATCGGCCACCACAGTATCAACATGAAGGATATGCAATAACTCCATCAGAGTATGGCGGCGGCAGTACCATGCCAACTTACTCTGCATCGATTGCCCCTTCTGATGATATTACTCGGCAAACACTGCAGCTGCGTGAAGCAAGACGCCGCCAGATGCATCAGGATGAACCTTCTGCAGCAGTTGCACACAGCACATTAGACACATTCGATCATCTGGGAACTTATACCGGAGTTGGATCAGGATCCAAATTAGGGGGGACGGATTATATGGAAGCACATACAGATGAAGTGTTGATGCCTGAACATATCGGATTCGTTGAACGGAATCGCACTTTAGAACAGTATATGACAGAACGCGGCGGAGATATTCCAGTGAATGTTGTTGCATCAACTCAGCATCGTGATCAACGATTACAATTTGAACAACAGGCAATGGAAGATCGTCGACGACGACTTGAGGAACTTGATCGTTCAGTGTCAACATCTTATGAACAACAATACGGAAGACTTAATCTTCCATCATATTGATCAAATATCATAATGAATGTGTGCATTCATTTGATTCTGATTCTGATTCTTACAACATCGCCAACATCTGGGACAATGTTCGCTTTGCATGAGGGAAATCAATCTCAATCTCCGACTCGGGTGACATCTGCTCTGTCAACATTTCCCGGAATTGTGTGAACAATCGCGTATTTTGTCGAAGAAGTGCAAATGTTGGCGCAAGTTGCTGCAACTCAATCCGATGACTCTTCTCCAAATACTGAATCATCAATATCGATAACCACTCTTCATCTCCCACATCTCGAATCGCCTGACCAAGTCTCTCATACAATCCATCTGTCAATGATGCCGATATGAATCGCTCAGGATCCTTCTTCTCCTCCGTCCATGGATTGACTCGTTGCACTGGTGCCGCTGCTGCCGCTGTCTGAGCGAATGCCTCCCGACCAGGGCTGGGACCGGGGCCGGGGCGAGCGCCCCCCTGTTGTATCGGGTCCCGACCCGATACCGCAGCGCTCCGCATTGGTCCATCTCCCCATCCAAACTTTCGAGAATCATTGTCGCGAACCGGACGAGTGTATGAACGAGGTCCATCCTGTCTCGGTCTTGTTGCAGCAGGCGCAGCAGGTGCAGCCGGTGCAGCAGCATCAATGGGCCCCGGTCCCGTTGTAGGCCGCAATGTCGTAGACCATCTCCGATAATCCGCAACACCTCCAACAATTTCATCCAAAATGAACTCATATCGACGCGACAATGTTCCCAAATTCCCTCTCGCTCTACGACAATGCTCCAAATACTGCTCCCACAATTGAATAGGCATTGGCTGCACTCTCGCTGCCTGAAACTGTTTATATAAAATGGATACACTCTCAATGTCCTCCTCAATCAATGGACTCACATCAGTCCGATGAATCCAATCCAATAAACAGATATGCAACACTTTACTCGACAACCATCCAATCAAATACGTCTTACAAATGAGTTCAACTGTTCCGTTGATCTTCCGACGATTACGGAAAATCACTTCATCATCAATCTCCTCCCGACGTGCCCGAATATAATCAGCCCGATTCGTATAATACCGATTCAACTCTCTGACCCAGTATTTCCGAATACTCATCCTGTCCAATACTGAGGCTGTTGCTGCTTCATGTGTGGGAAAAGGACCGTTCAACACTTGATCTTCTGTAACCTGTGTTTTCATCATCCAATAATAACCGTTGTTCTGATCATCATGAATCACATTCACCAATGATTGTATCCACTCCGTCTCCTGATTAATCAATTGAACCATGTTCAAATAATTAGTCTGGAATTTAGCGTCCTGTACAGCCTTGTCCAATATCAATTGGACCACAATCGCCAACGTCTCCGCATTGTCATACTGTCGAATCGTTGTCACCAACTCTTGATGAATCACATCGAAATTGTGCTCAGTAATCTTGTTCATAACAAAACGAACCGCCTTCTCAATTCGAGATCGTTCAGTCTTTGGCTGAAACATCTCGTTTCTCTGAAAATAATTGCGCCGACGTTGACTACTGAAATTAGTTACGCGAATCAATTGATTGTTGAATTTAGGCGCCTTTGTAAATAAAGGCTGCTCCCGGTCCGCCGCCTCCATCTGCTGGTATTTCTCTTTAAATGCCAGGATCGATGCAGGGATTACAGGTGTCCGTATTTGTGCCCGAAGCTGGTACATGACCGCTATCGGAATACGTGGGTAAAGTGGATATCTTGGGGTTTCCATTGGTCATGTTATCACGCTGTATTCTTTAAATCGAATGTATTAAAAAATGATTCAAATAATGAGGGTATTGACAACTATGCAACCCATTTCACAATCTATCTTTGATATGAATGACGACGATGACAGTCCAAGACCTGCCACCGCTGCAGGGTCCCAGCATGGGACCCGGAGCCTTGATCCAGGTACCGTTGGTACACCATATATTCGACGACATACAAAAGGACCAGAGTCCGGCCCTAACAGGTCATATGGCCCTATTGAGCACGATAGAGCATCGCGAACAACAGGCCCTAACGGGCCTATTGTTCCATTTGGGGCGAATTATGCTCGAAAGCAAACATCCGAACAATTGACGGAGTTGCTCCATCAATTTACTAGTCGATGGAACATTGATCTTACTCAGCGGACAATGCCACAATTGACACCCCACAATTTCCGCAATCTCATCCATCATAAAAATCAATACTATGTCGGTCCCACATCTTTCGGATCCAAATATTGGCTCTATTGCACCACTATCCGACAACGTCCATTCGCATTTTTGATTTCCAAAAAGAATCAAGAGGCTTTCAGTCTCAAAACAACTTTTCCACAATACACCGAATCAGTCTTCGAATGTGAAATGGGACGTGAATTACTCACTGGACAATGGAACATCGTATTTTCAGATGTTCTCGTCTCTAAAGGTGAAACTGTTGATCATATGACTCTTGAACACCGCTACACAATTCTTCAACAGTTTATTGACGATGAATTCACCGATCAACCTTTCTGTTACGGTAATGTTATCCTCAATAAATACTATCCATCCATCTATCTCTCCGATCTTGTTCAACGATCCGCCAAACATATCCCGTTCAAACCTTCTGGACTCATTTTCCGACATATCTCCCATAAAAATAAAGATCTTCTCTACGTGTTCCAAGAACATAAAACACATCGAACCGTTCCAGAACCGATTGTAGAATCAGAGTCAGACTCAGAGGTCGAAGCAGAGGTCGAAGCAAAGATCGAAGCACCCACCACACCGGCACAAGTACAAAGATCAGCTGTTTTCCGCATTGAACGATGTCCAGAACTAGAAAAATACATGTTGATCGCTCAAAGAGATGGCGAAATGATTCGATATGGATACGCATGTGTTCAAACAATCGAAACATCTCATTTCCTCCTTCATCTCTTCTATGATGATCATTTGCGACTCATTCCTATGAGAACGAGTCCGACTGTTGAATGTGTATATAATACTATCTTTCGACGATGGCAACCAGTTAAAGTGACATCAGCTCCCATCAGCTCCATTCACTCACTTGACGGAGCTGGTGCATCAGCATCTATCTAAAATCATCCGCATAAGGATCAGTATCAGATTCGTCATCAGCATCATCGTCATAATCTGATGCAGCCGCTGCCACATCATCTGTTGTTCTCATAAGATCAATTGATTGTCCCTGTCCAGGGCCCGAGCCCTCATTAAAATGATGTGTAACCACTCTGAATTGCATCTGTTTATAGTATTTGATACGGCGCATCATTTGATTCCGGAAAACGCTGAACACATCCGCAATATCAATGATCCATGGATAACAGTCCGGATTCATCCGCCGTAACACTCGCCCCACCGCTTGAATAACATTCCCCTTCGATGTCGCCAATATCAACGTGTTCAAAGACGGAATATCCAACGCCTCTTGTGCCATCGACATCGTCGCCAATATCACCCGATTCCCAGTACTCTCATCCAAATCACGCTGTTTCATCCCTCCAAGATAGTACGCCGATATGTGTCCCGTCTGCTCTCGCACATATTCGAAAATATCCGTCAAATGGCGGCGACGCTCCGATAACACCAAGATTTGACGCTCCGCCCCCTGCTCCAACACTCGACGAATCTGATCCACAATCAACAGCGTCCGTGGACGATGTTCAACAACCTGTGTAATCAATTGCGTCACCGACGGTTTCCCCCTGAAATTCAATTCAACTTGACAATATCGCGCCGCAGTTGAATGATATTGAATAATGTCGGCCCTGATACAATTAGTCGCCAATCGTGGACGTGGTGGCGATACCATACGATCACTAATATGCCATTGAAACACCTTCATCATACCGTCAGATCTGTTCGGAGTTCCACTGAGACCCAACATATAGCGCGACGCAATCTTAAACAAACAGCGACTAAACACCTTCGACGATATATGATGACACTCATCAATCACCACCAGACCAAACGAATCAAATGCATGAATGTCATACGTTTTCATCGAAAGACTCTGAATCGTCGCAATCACGACATCCCTGCCATCAATGTCAAACGTGTCACCTTGAATACGACCAATTGAACAGCCTGACGGAAACGCTGCACGAGCTCGCTCAACCCACTGATTCAATAAGAACTCTTTATGGACGAGAATCAACGTTTTAACCCGAAGCTGACTCATCAAATAATATGCACTCACCGTTTTGCCATAACCAGGATAAGCCGCTAAAATACAACCATGACCACCCTGCATAATCCGCAACGTCTCATGTACATCGTCCCGCTGATAATCCCGCAACTCCTGCGCAAAATGAAGATCAACCGGTGTCGGCTCACTTCGACGATCATCCGCCGCACCGTATCGCGACAACCCGTAATATACCGGAATATGAATTTTGTTCTCCGACTCCATAAATGACGAATACGATTCAGGTTGACCACCGTAATCGTTCGATATGTTCGGCGTCACTGTCAACTCCCGACGCAATTGAACCAGCTCATCCGGCGTCAATGACGACTTATGGATAATATAGCCTCTTTTTGATATGTAATTAGACATTCGATATCTATGCATCAATATAATCATTTTTTAAACTAATTGAATAATCCGATAAAGACCGATCCATCCGCGATTCCACGCTGTCCATGCTCGCACATTATCGATGAATTTGCGGCCCACAGGAGGTCGATGATCAGCGATCCACGAGATCAACGCTGTCCGGTGTGAATCGGTTCGCATCGGCAAGAAATTGACGATCCGATCAATCCACTGCGGAAACTGCTCCCCCTTATCCGCGAATTTACTGGCAATCTTCTGGATATACCACAACACCTGATCAATCATTCGCGTATCCATATAGTGCCCGTCCCATAATGCAACTGCCTGATCCGGCAACATCACCCGCTGTCCAAGTCGAACATTAACACGATTATGAAGGTCAATTACCCATCTTTTCGCATCGTCGACACTGTTAACCGCCGCCAATTGTTCACTCATCCCCGCTGCCATGATCTTGTCACGCTCTCGTGTACATTTGGGACACGGTAAAAGGAAGTTGCTCATAAGATCGATATACAACTGTTTCCGATCTTCAGTCCATGAATAAACGAGTACATGCATCGTTGTCCAAGCTTGTGGTCCCCAATCTTTAGTCGGCATTTATACTTTCAAAATCTATAAATATTTCGTCGAGTTTACGGAACATTGTCACCATTCGACGCCTTATCATACGCTCCCACTAATTGTTCACTTCGGATCATCGTGTCAGGCAAATAATCCTGTGTTATCGGAGCACCTTCCAACTTCCACACCAATTCCATCCGAGTCACATATCTTTCATCCATATCGGCCAAATATCGCTGCAAAATCGGCATGGATTTAGTGTGAAGATCCTGTAAATAGCGATCTCGATCTTCAAGACCGAATATTATATTCGACCATGCATTTAGGCAATGTTTGCGGAATTCAACGGCTTCATCATAAATATACCGGATCTGTTTATAATGAATCTTATCAGACTGTATGGCGATGAGAGTGCTAATATAGCGATTCATAAAGTGAAGAGACCGCTTATATTCGGCAAAATTGTAATTGGCAAACTCTCGATGATTGAAATAGAATTCAACGATCTCGGGTTGCAAATACAAATAGGACTTTTTGTCGATCACTGTTGTCAAAAAATACTGTTTGTCATATATACCTTGAAATCGCGAAGAATCGTCGAACATCATCTGATTCAAAATCTCGATCTTGTCATCCTGATTGTCATCGAATATCTTCATCTCGGATTCGTTCTTCAACAAGAAAGCGGCCATGATAATAGGAACTACGATGATGAATATGAGATGATTGATTTGGAGAACGGATGTGGATATGATCCAATAGACACCGCATATGAGAAAGAAGAGGATGAGCTGATTTTTCGGTGTGAGTTGGAAGAATCGTGTATATAAATTCGGGGTATCCTGCTCACGTAACAAATGTTCCGCCGTCAATTTGCTGCCAAGCGACAAATTGTGTAGCAAGTTGTGGAGAATCACAGACATTGTCTTATTGATGTTTCAATAGAAATATTATGTTACGATTTGATCCAAACAATCAAATTGAAATAATATAGATTGATATAACAAAGATGAATCAATTTGTTACACATACGCAAATGGAAACCCATTATCAGAATGCAACTGGGAAAAAACGAACTGTTAAAGCGATGCAACATATTGTGTCCAATGGAAACCGCACAATTCAAGTCGAAGTTATACAACAGGATAACAGTCCATATGCAGTTGTGAAAGAGACCGTGTCAAATGGATCCGTTGTTCAAATTCGGAAATATAAAGTTTCAATTGATCAAATGAATCGGGTTGTTAATGATGATTCTATCGGACATATGACACCGGCTTCAACCACTCATAAATCGGTCACACATAAGAAGATCAAACCTGTCACACATAAAAAGATCAAGCTTGTTAAGAAGAAGAGTAAGAGCAAAAGCAAGAAATAATCAAATATTGATCACAATATTTGATCTAAAGTTCATCGGATACATCTTCGACATCTTGATCTTGAATAACCTCTTTGAACTCGAATTTAGCAAATTGCATATAGTCCGTCATCGATGATTGAGCCCGGGACCCTGCTCCTACTCCTGCTCCTGGTCCGTGTCCGGACCCTGGTCCGGGTCCGTGTCCGGACCCTGTTCGTGTAATCACCTTCGGCGCTCTCTGTGCTGCCGCACCAGCAGCGGCAGCAGGTTGGAAATAGTTGGTGATCGGAGTCAATCCGCGTCGTCGATTTTCTTCTCGTCGCAAAATCGCATCCAAGATAGCGGCACGCTTATGCGGATCCGGTTCAATCAACTCGAAAATCTGCATACACGGATTCTGAATCTGATGTTCATAATAGTACATATAGTCAGGACGCAACTGATGTGTCCGAATATATGTCGGATCTTCAATGATGTCTCCTTGACTGATATCGTTGGTCAATTCTCGTTTACATTTGTCGTAAAATACGCGTTTGGTCTTATCAGTTCGTTTCATATGCAATCGGTAACATGATCCGTTACACAATCCGAGAACTTCATGTAATGTTTCCACTGGATACACTTCACGTCGATCAACAAGTTGCCGATCTTGTACATGTTTGGACACAATAATCGTTCCGTTTGACATAGTCCGTTCAACCTGCATCCATTGATACGACTCCGGATCACTCTTCAATGAAACATATCGCAAATTCTGCGCTGCAAATTGCACAGTGATTGTATCCGATAACAACTGTTTCAATGTGATACACTGATCACACTTCTTTGTCTTACACAGTCCGCAATATGATCCATGACATGTTGAACATCCGTGAATATTCACAGTGTCACGACAGAATCGACAAACTGGTCGACAATCGTGAGTCGTCAAATGCATGGAACAAAACAGTTGCATACAACGATAGCATTTTGCCCGTTTACCGATTCTTTTCCGACTACATTGCCGACATTGTAACTCATTCTCATCGATGAAAACATATTGGATTCGATCGTTGGACTGTGGCCGATTACCCGCATCACGCTCACCCATGCGCTCCGCGAGCTGCAAATGGGCGATACTGCAAGGATTGGCATAACTCAACGTCATTTTCAACGTTTTCGACAAAATCAGTTCACTGATCGGGAATTCACCTGCAAACAGTCGGGACATCATATCCACGAAGAACTGTTTCGCCATATAGGCATCACGATTGTTCAACAAAATACCGATGATACCACCGAAGATCGTTTTCACAATAGGCGCATTATCGCGCCGTTTCAACACAATACCCATCGATGTTTCCACATAATCATCCGGATTGTCCTCATATTTGTTGCCGAAATACCTCTTCTTACTGAAAATGCAAAACGGATCAAACAACTTATCGAACTCCAGATCTTGTGGCTGTTTCAACTGTGGACGAATCCAATTCGACGCAGTGTGACCCATCTCCATCGACAATTCGCGAAGACGACGCAGATCCGCAATTGGACCATGAATCGACTCCAAATAATCGCTGAAATCCACGAAAATCGAATCCGTGTCACCGTAGACCAACTTTGTCCCCGGATACTGAGACAACACCATGTCCCTGGCTTTGATCACCATCATGCGTCCCGTTGCCGTAACACATGCCGCAATCGGTTTGTTCCTGATCGGCGACGTTGTCGCACCCTTCTGACCATATAGCGAATTGTTCGTCACCTTATACGCATTCTGAAGACCGTCGAACACCGCTTGATCATCCTTGGAATACATATTCGTAATCGTTTGGACATCGGTCATAGGGACGCGCCATTTCTGACCCTCCACATTCTTGATCATCGCAAATCCGTCGACCTCTTCGCAGTTGCCCACATGTTCGCCACCGTTCCGCAATACGACCCGCTTATATTTGGCAATCTTGCGGACACGACTACGCTGATCCGTCAAACGACAGGCGATTCGCGGCAAAATGCCCTTTTCGCCATCAGTGCGCTGCACATAACGACAACTAATGCGACCCGTTACCCGTTTCTCATCGCCAACTCCCATATAGAGATCGTAGTCAATATCGAGATACGTGTAAGTGTCAGGAATTTGATACATCTGCTCATGTTCAGCAATCTCATGTGGATCCGTATATTCGATGAAATCCCCTATATGATTGCAGATTTTGATACGAATGAGATTGTTCGATAAGTCGAACTCTTTGATCCATACAAGAGTGTCATCGGAAATGTTCTCCGATCGAATCGATGTCGGATAAAGCGAGGCGTAGTCCAAAACAACGACGG
>Ga0172367_10006179_pt1 | contig 14190 bp, 16 predicted proteins | sample Lak10m_FD_114542 | JGI IMG/M metagenome (GOLD analysis project Ga0172367, IMG submission 114542) | Freshwater microbial communities from Kabuno Bay, South-Kivu, Congo - kab_022012_10m | ecosystem: Environmental > Aquatic > Freshwater > Lake | place: Democratic Republic of the Congo: South-Kivu... | reverse complement strand
CGCGGATCGCCTGGGCCTCGACGGGATCGCCGGTTGGCGTGGCCGTGGCGTGCGCGTTGATGTAGCCAAGGTCGGACGGGGTAATGCCCGCATCGCGCAGAGCGGCGCGCATCGCCGCCACCTGACCGCGGGAGTGCGGCGAGCCGACATGATAGGCATCCGAGGCGACACCGTAGCCCGAGAGGCGGGCCAGCGGCTTCGCTCCCCGCTGCCGGGCGTGGTCCTCGGTTTCGAGGACGAAGAACACTGCGCCTTCACCCAGCACGAGGCCGCTGCGGGCACGTGAGAACGGCCGGCAACTGCGGCTGACATCCTCGGGGTCAGGTTTGGCCAGCGCGCGCAGCCCATCCCATGCGCCCATGAAGGGGGCGACCAGGCTTGCCTCGCAGCCGCCGGCGATCGCCACGTCGAGGTCGCCGGCACGAAGCCAGCGCAGGGCATCGCCAATGGCGACACCGGAGGAGGCACAGGCGGCGGTATGGGTCAGCACGGGTCCAGTGATGTGGTGGCGTATCGAGATCCATGCGGCCGGCGCGTTATGCATGCCGGCGACCATCGGGAAGGGGCGAGCCGTCTGTTTGCCAGCGAGAAAGAAGTCCTTGAGCCAAGCGTATTCGGACTCACTGCCGCCCATCACGACGCCCACGAAGACCCCGGCGCGTTCGGCTATGCCGGCGCCGAAACCCGCGGGCAGGCCGGCGTTCTCCATCGCCTGCTCCGCGGCATGCAGGCTCATTTTGGTGAGCCGGTCCAGGTAGGGCAGGTCGCGCTTCTCGAAGCCGGCGTTGAAATCCGATTCGATGATGCCGGCGGGAAAGGTCTTGGTGAAGTTTTCCTCGGACCAGAGCTTGATCCCGGACCGCCCGGCGCGCAGGGCCTGCGTTACCTCGGCATCGGACAGCCCGATCGGCGTCGCAAAGCCGACGCCGGTGACGACAACGGCGGTCATCCGGCGGTACTGGCCTCCACGAGAGAGACGAAGTCGTGAAGGGTGGGGTCGCGGGGGAGTTTTTCGAGGGCTAGCGAGCAGCCGAAGTGTTCCTCAAGGCCCATGACGATGTCGATGATCGCCATCGAGTCCAGCCCGGCGTCCTTGATCGGTGCGTTGTAGTCGACGAGCTTGAGGCCAAACGTGTCCAGCGCGATCTCGCTGATCTTGGCCAGTATGTCCTCGGTAGTCCAGGCTGACGCCATACATCCCCTCCACGTTATAGGTATGGCCGGCAGGGTACTCCTCCAGCATGGGCGAAGCATATCGAAGGTAATAGCCTGCAACCACTCGAAAAGGGACGAAGTTGGCCAAATCTGCGGCTGCTGTTGCAATCGTGCAAAAGGCTGGCCGGGTGCGGTCGCCCGCAATGAGGTCTTTATCAGCCGGCGCTACTTCAACTCCATAGAACCCGCGATGTCCGCGGGCGATCCGTTATTTATCAACGAACGAAGGCGATCTCGCCTTCGGGCGGATCGTCGGCGTGCCTCTGGAGGTTGAAATGACCAGCACACTGAAAACCATCATGTTTCAAAGCGCCGGAAAGCGCCACCGGAACGACGGCGGTCCGGAATTTCTCGGCCGCAACGGCTTTGGCATCGCAACCGGGGTGGAAATCTGGAAGGTGGAGGCCCAGCGCGTCCGCATTACCCCGATCTCGACGACCGGAATAGCGCGCGCACAGACAGACGTTGCAATGGATGCGCTGCCGCAGGTTATCGCGGCGCTCGCCAGCATGCTCCCGGACTCCGATCAGGGTCCGATCCACGGCCTGCCGCCTGCAGCGGAAGCGCTGCTTAACGACGTGGCCGACGTCATGGAGGCCTTCGTGGTTCACGGCGACGTTTGCCGGGAGGGCTTCATGGACTGGATACGGCGCTGTCGCGCGGCGACCGGAAACCTGCCGGAAGCCGTGGGCAAGGGCGAAGCACCCGAGGCGGCCAACGATGAGCCCATGTCCGCAGCAGCGTATGTGGCGATCGGGGGGAGCAAGTGCCCGGTTTGCGGCAGTCCCGAGATCGAAGGCACGGGTGGCGTGGATATGGATGGCAGTACCGCGTCCAATCCGGTTGTTTGCCTAAGTTGCAATGCCGGCTGGGACGATGTTTATACCCTTTCCGGCTACAACGAGCTCGAAGTGCCCAAGCCGCAGGAAAGCGAGGTGGCCCATGCCGCTGCGTAAATCGCTTTTCTACCCGGTGGATGAGGGAACACAGACGATCCACCTCGATCCGATGGCGAAAGCCGCGGACGTGTTGCGGAAGTGGGGCCGTGGTCCTGCGCCCTGCGTAGCCGTTCCGGGCGCACGGCTCTCCGACGCGCGGTATGCCAGCTTCACGCGGCGGCCGACCATCACGGTCGAGTCGTTGCTGGCGGAATGGCGGGGCGAAGTCAAAACCTCGCATGCCCTGTGGCGCAGCGCGGCCGTGGTGATCAGTAGCGTCATCGCGGAAAACCCGCCGGAAGCAGCGTGCAAGATTCTCCGGCGGTACAGCCGGCGATTCCGGGCAATGGCGGTGAGCGCGAGCTACGCGCGGGCGGCGAAGGATATGCGCGAGGCCATCCGGCAGGCGGAGGTGGTGTCATGAAAACACCCCGCTCAGTCTGGATCTCGCGCGTGCGGAGAATCGGGTCGCTTGAGGCCCGAACGCAACTGCGGCCGCAGGAGCGCAAGCCAAAGGCCGAAACCAAGGAAGCGACCGGACTCGACCTGATCTGGAAGCTGATCCACAAGTGGCCCGGCGGTACGCCGATGGACAATCGGCGACGGTTCTCGATCGTGATCCGCAAGGCACTGGAACGGCTGAAGTCGCGACGTATCACCGCCGCGCGTCAGCGCGCGCAAAGCGTCCTGTTCCATTGACGCAAGCAGTACCGACCGTCGCATCCCTCTGGGGTGCGGCGGTTATTTGCCTCTGGCTGGCGGCTTCTTGCGCATCGCCTCCGCGAGGTCCTGAAACTGGCGCTTGATATCGGGGTCGGCGAGCAGTTCGTGAATGGAGTCCCGCAATGATTCCCGCTCCACCTCTCCACGCAGTTCGTCGAGCTGCCCCTTGGCCCAGGCATTGAACTCCTCGATCTCCGCGACCAGCGCGCGGAAGGCCTCTTCATCCGGCGAATCGGGAGTCGCACGACCAAGCAGCATCTTCCAGCCGTCCGACACATTCTCGAAATTCGCGAGGATCGTGCGACGCTCGCCCATCATATGCACCTTGAACTCGTCCCTCATCGGCACCCGCAGGTCTATGGTGTCGCGCCACAGACGCATGCACGTCCTGATGAACTCCGGATTCAAGTCAAGCCGCATCATTCCCCCTCCACGCAATTCCTTCAAGCATAACCCAACCCTTCCACCCGCCGCGCACGCTTTTCCTTTGTGCAAAAAGCAGCCCCCGACCCTCAAAGGAGGAATCGGAGGCGGGTACTACGTCATGCAGCCAGCAGTAACTGTTCCTGCTGCTGCGGCTTGGCTTCGAGCTGGAAGTTGGTGTTGATGCCGTGCCGTTGCAGCACGGTTTCCAGCGCGGTGTCTATCGCATTGCCAGCGCGTATAGCGTCGTCATCGTTTGCTCTCGATACCTGCCAGAAGGGGTCCTCCCAGTGGTTCCGGCGAGACTTGCCGACTTCGGCGCGAAGTTCCTTGTCGAATTTTTCGCAGCGGTCGAATTGCAGCCAGAAGTCCTCGCTGACGCGCTCTCCCTCTGGAGGCAACCAGCCCCGTTTTTTCCCAACCAGCCTGTTAAGTCGGTCCATTACGTCCTGGTTCTTCGGAAAAAAATGGATGGTTCCCGCGCCGGGCCAGTAACGAACATCGAAGTAGCTTGCGCTCACGCGGGCACCGCCGCGCAGCGCGTCGAACTCGCGGTTGCAGACATCGACCAGGCTTTCGTCCGGCGTGAGCTTGCCATCGAGCATAGAAAACACGCGATCAAAATCCGCTAACAACTGGCGCGAATCCCACGACAGGCTGCTGTTCCAGGAGTCGGTACGATGCCCGGGGAGGATGAATCGGGTGTGGCGCAGGCGCCGGGCCCCGCGGGCATGTTTGTCGTTGGACTTCCATCCCTTGTAGAAACAGGCGTTCTCGGTATGGTAGCGACATATCGCATCGAAAATGTCTTCGCACATCTGAAGCTGAATCTCCCCTTGGCTTTCGACGATGCCGGAAAGGAAGCCGTAGATGTTGGCGACGCTGAACTGGAGTTTCTTGATCTGCTCGAACTCGCTCTCGACGCGTTTCTGTGCTTGCGATGACAGGCGTGAGGTCACGTTGCTCGACCGCAGGATGCCGGTCCAGGCGCGATCCTGTAGCTCGTCGAAACGCTTGCCCGTTTCCTCCTGCACCCAGTCCAGTGATAACTCGGACTTGCTGCCGGTGGTGCCCGCGCAGACATTCGCCATGGTTTCACCCAGCAGACTGCCGTAATACGTTGAGCGCGCCGTCGAAAGAACGGCTTCGCGCATCGACACTACTGCCGCCTGAAAGGCAACCACGGCATTCTCGATGGCTGAGGTGGGCAACGCGACCGCCTGCATTTCGCGGAACTCGCCGGCAAGCGTTTCTCCGTCACGGGTCTCGGCCCGAAGCTCGGTCAGGAGATCACCAATGATGCTGCGGCTGTCGGCCACCTTCTTCAGGTGGATCAGGGCGATCTCGACATCGGTTGCACGCTCCGAGTCCGGCCCGTTGAACGCGTTTGCGATGTATTCGACGCTGCCGTGGGTGGCGACGAGCTGCGCAAGACGCTCGCGTTCGCGATTGCATGGGTTGCGAAGCGTTTCGGCATTCACGATCGCCACGATCTCGGCGTTGAATGCGATGTCCCAGGCCTTCAAGACATGCTTGGCGCCACTGTGAAAGGGTGGGTTGAGGATGAGGTGGCTGTAACAGCTTCCCTCCAGGTGTTGCAGGAAGTCCAGCCCAACCACGTTGTAGTTCTTCGCCTTCAGCGCGGGATGCTTGCTCATGTCGATCTCGACGCAATCAACCTTGCAGGGATGCCGGTGATAGCGGGAATCCTTGAACCAGGGGCAGGCGTCGAGCAGGGCGCCATCACCGGCGTTCGGTTCGAGAATCCGCGTGGGATGCTTGTCTTCGAACTTGGCCCAAGCCCGACGTGCTAGCGAGACCGGCGTTGGGAAGAACTGAAGAAAGTCGTCATTCGGGTTCATTTCTGTTTCCTTGTGTGAATCGGGTGCGCGTGCGGCGCACCCGCGGGTTGCGCCGGGAATCGGCGGTTCGTGCCCTGCGCGCTTGCGCGGAGCGTCCGTAAGGGTTGCGGAGGCGCCGTCGAGTAAAGATCCGCTGCGGGAAAGGGCGTTTATCAGTGCCCGCAACGGCAACAGCCTGTGAATACGGGCATCCCGCCCGGCAGGACCAAGGGGTACGAATCCCGCGCATCCTTCAAGCGGGCTTGCCCGCAGCGCGAAACGGAGCATGGAATGACTGATTCAGTGGAGCAGCTGCTGGCGCAACTGCGTAAGGCGGCAAAGGGCCGGCAGGGCGTGATGGCGGTGATTGAGGTTCGCACGACCTGCGTGATCAATCTCGATACCGACGAGGAGCAGCTTTCGCGGCAGACGGAAGAGGATCTGCGGGAGCAGATTGCGGCCGGCGTGCGGGAGTTGCAGGGAAATCTCGGTATCGCAGAGAACCTGGAGGCCGGCGTGATCGAGGTGCGGGATGCGGTCGACGACCACATGAGCATCGACATCGAGCCAAGCCGCGAAGTTTTGGCCGGGCATCTCACGGTCAATGGCGTGACGCTCGCGGCCGATTTCGACGTAGCGCCGGAGGCCAGCACCGCCGAGAAGGATGCGGCGTTTCTGGCCGCGCTGTCCCAGCAGGGACGGATCGAGTTCGACTACGCGAGCATCGGCCAGATGGCGGCGCAACGCGTCGAGTCGCGCAAGAAGACGAGCGGCCCGACGGACTGCATTACCCGCATCCCGGTGGGCTACTGGAACTCAAACGTCTACCGTGGCGATGAGCGCGGCGAGAAGGACTTCGATCTGGAAATCGACGACCAGCGCGCGGGGGCGGGAAAAGTGTTCCTGACCCTTGGCGCACGCGACGGGCAGGTAGACGACCACCTGGGCGCCGTGATGAAGGTCGCACGGCTGCCCGGCGGAGCCGATGACCTGCAATGCCTGCGCCTGACGCAGGGAGACAACCTGATCGCCATCTTCTACAAGAAGGGCGATTCGGTGATCGTCCGGCCGGAAACGGCCTTCATGTCGAAGCCGTGGTGCTGCCTGATGGGGAGCACGCACAAGCCTGGACGTGAGCAGGGCGAAAGCCCCGGCACGGCGCTTCCCTTCGTGGGAGCGCCGTGCTTTTTTGTTGTGGGCGGCGGTGAGTGTCTTTATCAAATGACGCAAGCGCAACCGTAATGACGGCGGGCATGGGCCCCCCGTCAGGGCCAAGGGGAGATCCCGCGCGTCCTTTAGCGGATTGCCCGCAGCGCGAAAAGGAGATGGAGATGGACGAAGTAAAGAAGGAGATGCTGGCGGCTGTTGGCAATAAAGCTGCCGAGGGTGAGGAGGTGTCGGCATCGTTTGACGTGACGATGACCTTCCGCGTCAAGATGCCCCTGTCACGCGCACGCGTCAAGCGTGAGGACACCGATTCGCTGCTGTTCGAGCTGCTTGCGCGCACGAGCGAGGGGCTTGGAAGCGGTCAGGGCATTACGGAGATCGAGTCGCGGACGCGGATCGCGGCATCCAGTGATGAAGCCGTTCCTCCTTGCGGGGTGCTGGCGTTGTTGGAACACGTGCCGGCCTGAGTCACCGCCGGGCACCCAGCCCTTTGAAAGCGGCACTTCCCTTGGGAAGTGCCGCTTTTCTTTTGTTTCTTACAAAGCCGCGCAATCCCAACTACAGGGAAGCGCCCCTTTTGGCGCAATCCGTGGCGAAAGCCGCACCCCCCCGAGTACGGGCATGGGCTGCGGCCCTGCGCGCGCTCCCAACTCACTCAAGGAGTCAAACATGAGCAAGAGCATCAAAAACGCGATGTCAGTCATCCGCGCCTACGGCGACGACGGTAAGACCGGGTTCCGCAAGGTGGCGGCGAAGATCGGATTCGGCGAGACCGTTACGCGCTATGCACTTCAGGCGTTCCGCACCGACTACCTGCGGGCTGCCGTGGAGCGCGATGTGATCGAGGACGGCATCGTGGTCGCGGTCCTGAAGCACCTGCCCGCCCAGGTGGCGTCCCACGTCTGCCGCATCGAAGGCAGGCTGGGCCGCACCCTGAGCCGCAGCCGCGCCGAGCGTCTGGTAGAGGCCTTCGGCGAGATCCGCCGCCGCGAGGCGATGAAGTCGGTGCTGGCTACCCGCCGCGAAGTGCCCCGTCCCGTCGTGACGCCGGTTGCGGTTCCCGTTCCGGTACCGCGCCGTCCGGTGATTCCGATGCTGGGGCCGACAACCCTGTCGGTCCACTAGCGGTGGGCCGCCGGGTCCGCAAGTTCCTCCGCGGGCAACCGATTACCTCGGTTGCCCAGCTTGCCGCGGAGGTGCTGGACAAGCGCAGTTACGTCTTCTTCTACAACCGGCCGATGCACTTCGGCTGGATTCGCTCGATGCAGCTCGGCTATCTGGCCGGGTTGATCGCCGGTGGCAAGCTTCACCTGGCGACGGTGAACCCGGAGTGGCGTGAATCGGAAAAGACGGAATGAGCAGGCGGTAGTACGACGGTCGGGGTTTTCTGAACCCCGGCCGTTTTTCCGTTGACGCAACGAAACCGAAAAATTTCTTTATCAAGTGACGACTCGCTAACTAGGGTGTAGCGAAGCCGCCGACTGCGCCCCGGTCGGGGCTCGGGATCTTCGCACCAGCGGAGCAAAATCATGAAAACACATGGGATCAAGGCGGTGGCCTGCCGCCCGGTACAGGTCTATAAAGGCGTAATTGCCCAAATCGCGATGGAACCCAAGGGGACGCCGGCTCAGGACGAGTTCTACCAGTACGGTTTCTTCGAGGTCGTCGAAGGCCAGGCGCCGGCCCGGTTCTTCTTCGAGTGCGAAGACGACACGCTCTGGGATAACGATCCCGCGATCCTGCTGCACAAGGCCAACCAGCACCTTCGCTGGCGCGTGCATTGATCGCCGTCGCTTTCCCCTACACACCCCCTGCGCTTTGCGCTGGGGGTGCTGCCGTTTTGTGCGCCGAAAACCGCATCAGGATTCCGTTGCGTGCCAACGGAATCAGAACTTGATACCATCGGAACATTGAGGACTGGGAGGCGGGTATGCAAAGCGCACAACAGGACTATCGCGAAGTGATTGCCAGCGAGGAGTCGATTGCGAACCAGATCGCGCTCGATCTCGAAGGCTGCGACGACGCACGGCAGGCGGCCGACTTGAGGCGTGCCCTGGTTCGCGCCCAGCGTCGCTTGCAGCAGCTTCAGGAAGACGCGCGGCGCGAACTGCAGTAAGGCGGTAACGAGTTTCAAGCATTTAATGGCGAAAAATCTCCGCCGTTAAATGCTTTAAGGTTCTCTCGCCCGTCAAGGACTTTCTGAGGCAGGGGCCGGGAAACAAAGGAGATAGGTAAAAATGGTGGAGAGCCCTGTTCCTGAACGGGCGGTGGAGCGCGGGGAGGTCGTCATCCGGGTGCCCTTTGCGCTGGTGCCGCCCAATCCGCTAGCGCGCGAGCGATTCGTTCGGGATGCGCTCAGCGGGGATAACGACGACTACTCCAAGTCTGAGGCGCGTGCGATGGCGGTCCAGCTATATGCAGCGAACGAGGCCCTATACCGCGTTGTCGCGGCAGACCGGATGCTTCTGCGGCGCCTTGTCCTGGCGTATGCCGCCGATAAGGTTCCCGGAATGCCTGAGGAGGTGGTGGCGGAATCCGTCGGTGCAGTGCTGCGTGCTGCCGTTGACGGAATGCCGGCGGGGGAGGAAAAGTCGCTGTTGGAGAAGGTCAAGGAAGTTGAGGTATTGCTGGAAGAATATGCAGAACCGTTGCTGGCGTCGATGGTGTTCGAAGGTGAAGCTGGGGTGGAAGTGGCGTTGAAGGTGGAATGACAAAAAGAATCCCCCGAGACCGCAAGGCGGTCAAGGGGGATGGTGGTGCGGATCAACCGCAGTTTCCTTCGTGCTGGCAGGCTTCTGCCACGCACTTCCAGCACCCGTTGATGCGGTGGTAGGAATGTGCGCCGCACCTGGGGCAGGGCGTACCGTTGCTGTCGGTGTAGCGGGCATCAGACGCCCCCTCCGGCTCGGATTCCGGGCCAAAGCCGATTTCGGCGTCCAGTTCGCTCGGCAGCTTCTGCAGCAGCCGTGCGGCCAGCGCCCGGGTTGGCACCTGATTGCCGTCCGCATCGAGGAAGCCCCTCTTGTAGAGGATCATCTGCAAGGCGTAGGCGACCGCAGCCGCCTCGCTGTCGTGAGACATCGGCACTTGTACCCCGTCTTCCTTGGTGAAGAAGCCGTAACGCACGGGGCCATGCTCCCAGCGGATGTTGCGCATGTTGTCGAGCGCTGCAGCGACGTTGCCGCCCGCCCGCATCAGCATCGAAATGGTCATGAACAGCGAGGAAATCCACTGTTGGCCATCCGAAACCTGGCTGGGCGGAAAGAACACTTCCACGGGCCGCTCGATCACGACGGGTTTCCCGTCGAGCATGCCGGCGACCTTGTCGAAGGACACCGAGATGTAGAACGAGTACTTCCCCTTCGTGCTGCGGAGAACCATGCGGCGGGTGACCGCCTCAAGATCGTCCTCCGGACGCGACGGGATCGCCTTGCGCAGCGGATCGTCATCGGGGCAGGGCCGCACGGGCTCGCCATCGACGGCGGGCTTCGCCGGTTCCGTTCCTACTGACAACACGCTTCCCAGCGTGGTGTTGGGGCGGTAGGTTGTTGTTCCTTTCAGGCCATCCCGCCACGCCTCCAGGTACAGCGTCTGGAAGTCGGCATAGGGATAGTCCTCGGGGACGTTGACCGTCTTCGAGATCGAGGTGTCAACCAACGGCGCCACCGTGGCCATCATGTCCTTGTGGGACTGGACGGACATTTCCATCGCCGAGATCATGTACGACGGCGTCTCGCCATCGGGCGATCCCATCTCGCGGTACAGGCGATAGCCGGGGTCCTCGACCGTGAAGCTGGCCGTGGTGCCATCGGGCATGCGCTTCTTGCGCGTGGCCGACATCGAGAATATCGGCTCGATGCCGCTGGAGCAGTTCTCGCCGAAGGCGAGGCTGATCGTGCCGGTGGGGGCGATCGACAGCAGGTGGGAGTTGCGAATCCCGTGCTTGCGAATCTTCGCCTTGAGGGCGTCGGGCAGGCGTGTGGCGAAAGAGCCGGAGGCCGGATCGAGGTACTTGTCGGCGTCGAACAGGGGGAACGCCCCTTTCTCTGCCGCCAACTCCACCGACGCGGCGTAGGCCGCTTCCATCATGCGCTCGCAGACCTCGCGGGCGAAATCGCGGCCGTCCTGCTGGTGGTAATGCTTCTTCAGCATCATCAGCGCGGTACCCAGGCCGGTGAAGCCGAGGCCGATGCGACGCTTGGAATGCGCCTCCGCCCGGTGCTGCGGCAGGGGCCAGGGCGTCACGTCCAGCACGTTGTCGAGCATGCGAATGCCCGTGGCAACGACGTCGCTGAAACGCTCCCAGTTGAAGCTCGGGGCGTCGCCGAAGGCACCGCTGACGAACTCGACAAGATTGATCGAGCCGAGGCAGCAGCAGCCGAAGGGCGGCAGAGGTTGCTCCGCGCAGGGGTTGGTCGCCGCGATGGTCTCGCAGTAGGACAGGTTGTTGTCGCGGTTCATGCGGTCAATGAACAGCACGCCGGGTTCGGCGTGGTTGTACGTCGACTGCATGATCTGCTCCCATAGGTCGCGGGCGCGCACCTTGCGGTACACCCACAGGCCGTCGTCGCGCTGGTAGGTGCCGGCGGTATCGGGGTGGGGCTGTGCCTTGTGGGCCAGCTCGAATTCCCCGTCCTGCTCAACGGCCACCATCAGCGCATCCGTGACGCCGACGCTGGTGTTGAAGTTCTTCAGGCTGCCGTCACGCTTGGCATGAATGAACTCCTCGACGTCCGGGTGGTCGCAGCGCAGGACTGCCATTTGCGCGCCGCGCCGGCTGCCCGCCGCCTCGACGGTTTGGCACATGGCATCGAACATCCGCATGTAGGACACCGGGCCGGAGGCCGTGGAATTGGTGCCCTTCACCCATGCGCCGTTGGGGCGCAACGGGGAGAAGTCGTAGCCGACGCCGCCGCCGCGCCGCATGGTTTCCGCGGCATGGGCGAGCGCCATGGTGATGCCCGGCAGGCCGTTTTCCTCGCCTGACATGAAATCACCCATCGGCTGCACGAAGCAGTTGATCAGCGTGGCCGCGAGCTTGGTGCCGGCGGCCGAGTTGATGCGGCCGGCCGGGATGAAGCCGTGTTCCTGAGCTTCGATGAAACGCGCTTCCCAGTGCGCCGGATCGGCTTCAACGGCCGAGAGGGCATGGGCTACGCGCCGGCGGGTCGCCGGTCTGTCTTCCCCCGGCTCGGCGTATTTCTCGCCGAAGACCAGGTCCGCGAATGCCGCGGTGGTGTTGCAGGCGCTGTCGGCGCCGGGGATAGCTGGTTGGGCCATGATTGGCTCCTTTTGGTTGCCCTGTACCTCGCGCCCTGGGCGCGGGCCGTCGGGCGGTTGGGTTGATAGGGACAGTCCACTCGAAGTGGACCGTTCCCTGTAGTTATCGCGTCGTCAGTTGATAAGAGGTCGATTTGGACGAAAACACCCACCCGGTCAGTGACAGGGTGGGTGCGGTGCTGCGTGGGCCGGAAAAAAGGTCAGCTCGGGCCGGTTTCGGCCGATTTCCTGCGGTGAATGAGCCGCTGGCTTTCCCGCTCGGCATGGACAAACTGCCGGGCGAACCGCCCCCGGAGCGCCTGCCATTCCGTTGCGAGGTAACGCCCGCGCAGGTGCCCGCGTCTTCCGCGCTGCCCGCGGCGGCGATTGCGGCGAGCTGGGCTTGCAGCAGTTCGTCGAGTTTGCGGTTGGTCGCCGCGTCGAGGCGCTTCAGGTCGGGAAACAGGTGCCGGAGCGAGCGGAAGATCGGCCCGGCCGTGACATGCGCGGCCTGGACGACCTCGGGGATCGTCCGCGCGGTGCCGACTCGGCACATGGCGCCGGCCACCTGGCTGCTGACGCGCTGCATTTCGCGGTGAAGGAGGAAGTCATGCACGGCGTTTCCCCTTTGGCAACAGCGGGAGCGGCGTCATGAAGTCGCAGCGCCCCGACTCGGCCAGTCGCATGGCGAGCTTGCCGACGATTTCCGCCAGGGGGGCCTCGCCGCCGATTTCGCAGCCGGTTACGACGGCATCGAGGATGGGGGACTGCTTGACCAGCAGCTTCTTGCATACCCGGCAGGGAACCGGGGCATTGGCGCGGATTCGCGCCTCCTTGTCGTCCGACAGGAAGTAGTCGGCGGCGTAGGGGTCGGCATCATCGGCCGTGGGGGTACTCACCATAGGGGACTCCTGTGCTTATGCGGACCCCTGTCCGGAGGCCGGCCGCGACGCGGCCGACTAGCGGCAGGGGCGCGGGGGTGGATGGGATGCTTCCCTCCGGTTGCGCCGGCGTCGGATCGTAAAAGTGCGTTTATCAGGCCTCGCACACCCAATTAGCCTGAACGTCGCATGTCGCGACGACGTGGGGCCGTGTTTGCGGCCTTGCGCCGCCGCGGTCCCTTTCACTGCGAAAGGGCAAACAACATGCAAGTGCAAGAAATCCAGCGGACCATCCCGGTTCGCAACATCGTCCAAGGACGCAATCCAAGGGAGTACTTCGACCCGGCCGAAATGGCAGAACTGGTGGCGTCCGTGAAGGTGCAGGGCGTCATTCAGCCGATCCGGGTGCGCCCGGTGGCCGACCAGTTCGACAAGTTCGAGATCGTGGCCGGCGAGCGGCGCTGGCGGGCTGCCAAGGAGGCTCACGGCGAGGACTTCGAGATCTTGGCGGTCGTGCGGGATATGACCGACGCGGAAGTTGATGACATGGCGCTGATCGAAAATATTCAGCGATCGTCGATGAGCGTCGCGGAGGAAGCCAAAGCTTCGGCCCGCATTCTGGGAAGCTGCGAAGGTGACCGCGACGAGGCTGCCCGCCGTTTGGGCTGGCCTCGCGAGACGCTGGACAGCCGCCTGGCCCTGATGAACTGTTCCGATACCGTGCTGAAGGCGGTGGCGGAGCGGCAGATCAAGGTCGGCCATGCCGAGCTTCTGGCAGCCGTGGCCAAGGAGAAGCAGGATGCCGTGCTGGCGCGCATGCGCTCGCAGCCGACCCTGCCCACCGTGGCCGAGCTCAAGGCGATGCTGAGTCAGATCGCCCGCCAGCTCGATGTAGCCATCTTCGACAAGGAAGGCTGCAATGCCTGCCAGTACAACTCGGCGCAACAGCGTGCCATGTTTCAGGAGGCACTGGCCGAATCCTGTTGTACCCGTCAGGAGTGCTACGACGAGAAGACCGAGGCGGCGTTGGCCGCCAAGGCGGAGGCGCTGAAGGAAGACTACCCGACGATCCGCATCGTGCGCAGCGGCGAGAACTTCACGCTGTTGCAGCTTCGCGCCGACGGCAGTACCGGGGTCGGCGCAGAGCAGGCGCAGGCCTGCCGCGCGTGCCAGAAGTTTGGTGCCGCGGTGAGCGCAGTCCCCGGGAAGGTCGGTAGCGTGTTTCGTGACCTCTGTTTTGATCCGGGCTGCAACGCAAAGCTGGTTGCAGCCCGGATCAAGGCCGAGAAGAACACCGGCGAAGCGAAACCGGCGGACGCGAAGAAACCCGGTGGTGCCGCCAAGTCGGATACGAAGGCGGGGGCGGCCAGCAGCAAGGCCGCAGCGACCAAAGACAAGTCGAAGGTGACGGTGCAGGAAGGGCCGAAGCTGAAGGAATACCGGGTAACGGTTTGGCGCAAAGCCTTGAACAAGGCCCTGATGCTCAATCCGGCGAAGAACCTCGTGGTGCTCATCGCGCTCAGCGCGGCGGGCAAGGCACGGCACATCGACGACGGAAAAATCGTCAGCGCGCTGGACAAGCTGACCAAGGGGCAGTCACCCGGCCGTACGGCGAAGGCGTCGGCGTATGCCGATGCAATCGAGACTGCCGGTGAACAGGTCATCACCGTACTCCACCAGGGGCTCGCGGCTTCGGCGGCGGGAAACATCGAGGAGGACGCGCTGGTGGACATCCTGAAGTGG
>Ga0172367_10006178_pt1 | contig 14191 bp, 20 predicted proteins | sample Lak10m_FD_114542 | JGI IMG/M metagenome (GOLD analysis project Ga0172367, IMG submission 114542) | Freshwater microbial communities from Kabuno Bay, South-Kivu, Congo - kab_022012_10m | ecosystem: Environmental > Aquatic > Freshwater > Lake | place: Democratic Republic of the Congo: South-Kivu... | reverse complement strand
GTGAGTGCTTGCGGAACAACTTGTTAGAGAAAAGCAATTTTGAGTTCAAAAGATTGACTTCATTGATTTTAGAACGCAAGAAAGAAATAACTGCATAAGCTTCACGTAGTTTTGACTCAGCAACTTCTTTTTCCGATTCTTCTTCGGCTTCTTCAACCGCTTCTTCGTCTTCTTCTTCACGAAGAGCACGGAGAACTTCTTTGATGTCTACTTCTTCTTCATCTTCACCTTCTTCAACTGTTTCTTCTTCAGCTTCTTCTTCTTCACGAAGAGCACGTAGAATTTCTTGGATTTCAGCAACTTCTTCAGAGTCTTCATCTTCTTCTTCAACAAGTTGAACAAGTTTTTCACTCTTATCTTCTGTGCTGTCATCTGATGCAACTTTTGATGGTTTTTTGTTGTCACCGGTTCCAATTTCAGATGAATCAATGTCTTCTTCTAATTGACGAATAATCTCCATCAATTCTTCATCTATTGATTCTTCTTCATCTTCACCTTCTTCAACTTTTTCTTCTTCATCTTCACCTTCTTCTACTGGTGCTTCTTCATCTTCACCTTCTTCTACTGGTGCTTCTTCATCTTCGCCTTCGCCTTCTTCCATAGCAGGTTCTTCATCATCACCTTCGCTATAAAATCCGTATTCTTCTACGGGTGCTTCTTCTTCACCCTCACCTTCCTCAACTGGCTCTTCGGCTTCTGCCTCCTCTGCCAACTTTTTGGAAAGCATAGACTGCAAACGCGGAGTGAATGCTTCTTCCAATGCCAATTTAGCGTTTGCTAATGCTACTTCCTTGACGGCTTTTGCATCTGCAATAGCTTCTTTCAATAAATCATTCATAAAAATCTCCAACTATTTTTAGTGTTATTTGAAACACTAATTGCAATAAAAAATAATATCGGACTCTATAACGGATAGAGTATTGTGTAAGTATAAGTATGAGGTAAGTTATTTTTTTTGTATTTTTTTGATAGGTTTTTTTGTAGGACCATACTGAAAGATTGATTTTGCATCATTTTCTGTATAGATATATCTATTATCTCTGTCTTTTGTATCTATTTTATTTTCATCTGCCATAGTTTTGCTCCACTAATATCTTGTAGATATTTCTCGTATCGTTAAATCCTTGAATGGTATATCTACAATTTCTTGGAAGTGTTATTTCTGTTTCGTGACAATAATCATTTGAATGACAAGGTAATGTTAGTATAGAAGTTCCAGCAGGAATTAAAAATTCAAATAATGGCAATCTTTTTTTGCCAGTTCCTTCTGTAATTAAAGGATTTAATGATGTAGTTAGAAACGATTTATCTACCCATTGTCCTGCATCAATAAACATTTGTAATACTTTATTGGATTGAATTGAACGATATGTTATTATATTATATTCTAACATTTGGGGTTGTTCCGAAAATGCGTAATCCAATTCGTATATGGTAAATGCATTCATTGCACTATTATATTTTTTTTCTCTCTCATTGCCTTCTTTTGGTTTACCTAATTTTATTTGAGTTTCAATTTCTTTTTTACTAATAGATGGTTGTGAAAAACGAATTATATTATTTATTTTATCAGAGTTTACATAATAGTGTTGCAATGCAAGTATAGTTTGTTTATCCAATTTACCTTTACTTATCAAACTGTGTTTTGATACTGCAATTGATTCTATCTTTTTATACAGTTTTGAAAATTTTACTTTATCATCACCGATTGATAAATCATACATATCTATTATATCTTCGTAGTCATAATCTAATAATTGTTCCCGTGTTTTTGGGTATAAATTATCAGTTTTTATATCTAATTTTTCCGTATCAACTTTATTCAAAAATCCTACTGTTTTTAATCCGGTTTTTTCTTCATTTGGTTCTTTTGGTTTTTCCTCTGGTTTTTCTTTGGATTTTTCCTCTGGTTTTTCTTCGGGAGTTTCTTCTGGCTTTTCTTCTGCAGTATCTTCTGGTTTTTCTTCAGGAGTTTCTGCTGATTTTGGTTCTTCTGTTGGAGTTTCAGGAGATGATGTATCAGCGGCAGGTTCTTCTTCTTCTTTTTTTGTTTCTTTTGGTGCAGATTTTTGGTGTTTTGATGGATCAAAACTATCTTTGTTTATGTAATACGATTTTCCACTATCTTTATTTACCACTAACATTTTATCTGGATTTTCACTTGCAGGTTTTTCATCTTCTTCTGCTAAAGAAAAAGACCTTTCCAGGTTTTCAATAACTCTCCGTGTTTCTTTTCGGATTAGTTTTTCAATACTAGAAAAGGTCATATTTTCTCCATTAAATATTTTCAGAATCAAGTTTACGTTGTCTTCTAACAGCAGCGTTTCTTTTTTCAGATTTTCTTTTTGATGGTTTTATGTATTCCATACGATCTTTATATTCTTCAAGAATACCAGCTTCTTTTACTTTACGCTTAAAAACCTTAATCATCGTATCTACATTCATTCCACCCGCTTTTACTTTTACATGAGCAGGTTTTGAACTGGTATAAACTCTGTCTGACATAACATATTCCTTTATTTATTTTTTATTTCGTAAAATGAACCGAGTTGTTTACCTATATTTTCGTAGATAGACTCCAAGTTTCTTTGTAACTTAACTATTTTTTCTGATATTTTTTGAAATTCATTTACTGTTTCTTTTAGTCTTTTTGAGTTTCTTCTATGTGATACCCCTTCAAACCAATCTCCAGATTCTTCTACCATATTTTTACTCGCAAATTCAACCATTCTCTTAATTTCTGAAACTATTTCTGGTAGTGCTTTTGAACGATGAATGATAGAACGGTATTCATTATATTTTGAAATAGATTCGATATATTGTTTCTTTTGTTCTGGTGTAAGAACTTTTGTGTTTAATTTTTCAGACATCACTTCACGAACAGCATCTGCAACAAGTTGATTCATTTCTTCTCTTGTTATTTTTGAGTTAGTTTCGCGGACTTTTTTAGGAAGATTTTTATGTGATGTACCAGCAAATGCAGATAATTCCTTTTCAGACATTGAACTTGCAAGATCTTTTACGGATTTACTAACTTTGGAAGCAGGAACTTTTCCTCTTTTGTAAGCAAGTGCAAGTCCCATTATTTTTTGTTGCTGTTGTGATAATGATGGCATTATTATCTCCCATCGAATATACATTCACACACATTACCTATTTCACAAATAATGTTTGTTATATTATTATGAATACGATTCATCTTAGGATCAATTTTTGAAATAGTTTCGAGACTAACACCTTCTCTAATTAAACCTTCCTGCATACCCTCTGGATACATAAATGCACCATGTGTTGATGGATTTGATACAAAGTCCCAACCAATCAATTCAAAATCATCTTGAACTTCAACTGTGTTCTCGGATATTTCTTCCACTGATCCCAAACCTCTTGACGATATTCCAAGACGAATACCTGCACCAAGAAGTTGTTTTAGGATATTGCCAGACGGTGTTGGTAGTATCTCAACAGTTCCTACAACATCATTACCTTTCCAATCTACACCGAGAACATTGTGAGAAACATTACGAAGATTGATAACTGATGAATCGGGATGGTCAAGTTCACCGAGAGCACGATTTTCTTTTATATTGGTTGCAGCATATTTTTTAACTTCACGCATCAAAATCTTTTTAGGATATACTCTACCGTTTTGATTTTTTGCCTCTGCTCTTTGTAAAACACCCGAAACTATAACTTTACCGTTATTTTTTCTTTCAGATTCTGCAATCAATTTTGGATTGGCAGCAAAAAGTATAGTATCTACGAGTAGTTGTTTCATTTTTATGCACCTAATTCGTTAATCTTTTTTGTAATTCTATTTATTCTTTCGGATATTTTTCTCAATCTAGCCATTGATTCACCCCATAGAGTTCTTTGATCAACATTCATTTCCGTTTTTAATTTCAATGCATGTTCAACTACTCTCTCTACTTCATAGATTGTTCTATTTATGTTTTTGATAGAATCGTTTATTTTTCTATTTGAACTTCTAGTTTCATCTTTACGGAAATCATTATATGTCCCCTCGTTTATCACACCCATTGCTTGTCTATAAACGGATTCGTAATTCTTCTTGGATTTTTTAGGAACAAGTTTATATCCGTAAACTTCTGCACTTTCTTTATTGTGTTCTTCAAAATCTTCTTCACTCTTAGCAAATGCATTTGGTGTTTGGTATCCTGGAACACCCGCAGTTGTGTTCATTTCATCTAATGATAATTCTTCAGCAAACTGACGGTATTCTTCCGATTCTTTTAATTTTTTTATGAAATGTTCTACACTCATAATACACCTTATTTTGAAAGTGGATTTCTTATCAAGGCATAAACAGTTCCCGAATCTACTGTAATTGATGATAAGGATATTTCAAATATACGTTGAGATCCAGACAAGGCAGATAATGGAATACTGCCACCTTTGGAAAAATAAGCGGTTCCGGTTGCACCACTTGGAACTATCAAACCACCTACTCCAAAATTTGAACCAGTAAATGTAGTTGTGCCAGATGCACAAGTTAATGATTGTAAAAATTTTCCAGGATGACCTTTTCTTTCAAACTCATTTGCTGCTGATGATGGAAAATTATACGGATGTATTTCGTTTACGGACATTATTTACTCCAAGATAAATCATCTATTAAACTATAATAACGAAGTAAGGCGGATATATGATTTTCTTCTACTTTTTTTATCGATTGGTATTCATCTAAAAGACCAACAACTTCTTGTAATTTTATCTTCAAAGACTTATCATTGACTCTATGCATGTTTTTAGTAAAAAGTCTTTTTATAGTTATAGCTTCTGTTTGAACCAAAGACTTCAAATTATTGGTATTACTAACGTTTTCTATGTATTCCCTCAACAAAACTTTTTGAGATTCTGTCAAATTACTGTACTTGGTATTAAATTTTTCAACCAGATACTTGTAAGCCATTATACGAACTTCTTTTGGTTCATTCACAATAGCAACGTTTTCAGTTATTACAGAATTATTTGACTTTGATGTTATATTTTCAAGTATGGTTATACGAGATTTTGTAATTTCAACAGGATTTTCTAGTTCATTAAATTCAAATACTTTGTAGACAGACGCTAGTAATTTATAGTTTTGAACTTTTGTTTGAAAAAATGAATCAATATCAAAATTTTCTTTGATTGCCTTTATCAATTCATACTTTTCATTGCTTAGTTTATTTCTATTTAATCCTCTACGGGCCTTTAATGCAGCTTCTATTAGCATATTTGCCTTCGTGTCCGACTTTAATCGTTCATCACAAAGAGTTTTATACAGTCTATATTCCTTAATCAATTCAGTATTTTTATTGAAATGCCTTTTTAGAATCTGAATTGCAACGGATTCATTGGAAGAAATAATGTCTGATGTTATTTGTCTTGTTAATAACTCAAACAACATTCCAGTATTTTTGAATTTTGAATGTTTAATTTTCTTCATTTTTCCTTATACCTGTTTGTGTACACTTCATAGAATAAATATACAAAAAATTACAATTCATCTAATAAATTGTTTTCATCTAATAAATTTGGTTCAATATCCTCTTTTATTGAGGGTTTAAGACTTTCTGATATTATGGACTTGGTTTTTATCTTTATATCAGACATACTCCCAATTAACTTTTCAATATCTCTGTTTTCCAGAGAAAGTGGTGATCCACCTTTATGATTAACCTTTGGTGAATTATTAACCTTTAATGTATTACCAACATCTTTCTTTCCGAGTGGATCTCTACCAAATGGACTATTATCTGTTCCGTAATCCAAATTCTTAGCAGGTCTACCCGCACCTGGCCAACCGCCATCTGGAACTTCATTATCTGTTATCATTCTTCCGCCACCACGAATTTGCATACTTGCAATATCATGTGGTGTTCCGAAAGATTCCTTTGTTACCGCAGGATCATTTCCTTCGTTTTCAATTTGTTTTTGACGGAATGCATGTTTAATATCTTCAAGAACTTCATTCTTTTCAAATTCTGCCTCGTCTTCTGAAAGGTTGAATATGTTTGAATAAATATACTTCAATGAAAATAATTTCTTTTCAATTAGTGTTCCAGCCAAATCTACCTTCTCTTTCATAAGAGCAACTTTCTCTTGTTCATATATGATAGAAGGACCAGTTAAACCTAATTCAAAGTTTACCAAATCAGCATTTTCATATCCTTGAGCATAAAGATGAACAATTGCAATTTTAGTTAATTCAGATATAACAATTCTTTGTATTCTTTCAATAGTTCTAGCAAAACGAATATCAAGTGCAGCCAATGTTGCCTTGCCTTCTGTTCTTTCATCATAGCCCAAATATGGCTTAGGAACTTTAAGAGCAGCAAAAATTTTACTTTTAAGATATTCAATATCCTGAATAGAATCGTATTGTAACCCGGCAAGTGTTTCAATTGATGTTCCAGATTGACCACCACGAACAGGAAGATAAAAGTCTTCCAAAAGATTTTGCATATTGAAACGAAGATTGTAGTCACCTGTTTGTTCATTAACAAGTGGTGTTTTCTTCATTTTGTTCATAAGGTTGTTCATATACTGATCAACTTCGGCAGGTGGTATGTTACCAATATCGACTTTGAATATACGTTTTTCAGGTGCACGCATTATACGATGTATCAACATCGCATCTTCCATAAGCAACAGCTGTTTGTAAAGTTTCCTAGCACCTTCTAGCATAGACTTACCATAAGGAAGATAATTTGTATCACCTAGTAAACGAAAATGTGCAATCTCATAATTTTGAAATTCACCTTTACCAAGTGGACCCTCATAAACAAATTTAGTCATGTAAATATGTTCTGGATCAGTTCCCTCTTCTCTTTGCATTTCATATGGTGAAAACGGAACTACATTCGTTATACCCAATTCATCCTTTACATCGAGATACAAATAAAAATCACCGTATTTACAAAGGTTACGAATCCAAGGCCACAGATTATATTCTATATTAAGAACATCGTAAAAAAGGTTACGAAGTATTTTACGAATGTTATCATTATCTGTTTTTATAGTAAGGACATCACCCGTATCATTTTTCAAAGTGCTTTCATCAGAATATATGTCAAGTGCAGATGATATTATGGCATCTGTGTCCATTGCCTCATAATCAGTATAAAGGTCTATCTTTGTTGCTGAAAATGAGTTGTATTGATTGTATACTGATATTGGCGTTCCCTTTGTGCCATGTAATCTACCGTAACGGTCAATAACTTTTGATGTATGTGGATTTCCGTCCGCCTGATACCTTGCTGTATCAACAACTTTTAATTTTTTTCCACCAACATTTCTTACAACAACATTTGTTGAAAAAAGAGTTTTTAATCTATCAAATAATGATTTTTTTTGTGCCATTTGTTACCTTTTTTCTATAATATAAACTTAATATAAATATGTAGGAAAAATATCAAAACACTATTTTAGCAACCAAGTAAGGTCTTCATTTTGTCCATTGACATTCATACTCCAACCATCACTACTGTCACCATATTGATATGAAGGTTTTAGCGGTGTTGTTGATTTACCCATGTAATCCAAACTCATTCTCGTCTTCAACAACCCCTCTTGACGAAGTTTTAATGCAGTATCTCTAACCCAAAGTCCTATTGAGAATGACATAACCAAGTCATCATTATATCCTGTTTGTGCCTCGGCCTTTGAACCATTCCAAACAAATACATAAAGTTCTTGTGTTAATCTCGAAGACTTTATTATTGGCAACCTTTCACGGAAATATGTTTCCAATTTTGAAATAAGAAGTGGTCTTGTTTTTGCACTTGTAGTGAATCCAGGAACCATCTGTGATTTATCTTTTAGATCATACCCTCTTGGTATATGAACCGAAGGATCGGTATACCCATCTTCTTTGTATGTATAATAAAGATTAGGATAACCTCTATCAATAATTTGTTGAATTACTGCCCATCCAATGTTAGCATTTTCAACTACAAGAAGAGCATCGTTGTATTCTGTTCCAACTGATACCAACATATTACCATAAGTTTTTGTATCAAGTTTTCCTTTATACTCTGCAACTTGTTCCATATTTTCCACATCTATGACATGGAATGCTGAATTATCATTTCCATCACCACGAGCAACGTCAGCAATAACCATATATGTTTTATTTGGTTCTGGATAATCCCAAATCCAATATGCATCTTCCGCACCTCTTTTTTCTTTTGGTTCACATACATAAGTTTGTTCATACCATTGTACAAGTTCACCATCAATTACGGCACGACCAGATGCAAGAAAGTTTCCGTCACATTCTTGTTTTGCCATATCTGGACCCAATAGTATGTCTTGTTCATCACGCCATTTTTGGTCACGGTCTGGATGAACTTGCCATAATAATTCTACTGGATTAAATGCGCTTTCTTTTGTTATCGCCTTTACCCATTGTTTATGGTAAAAGTTACCAACACCATTTGGCGTAGAGTTAATAATGGCAGTACCACCAGTAGCAAGTGTTTGTTGTGCAGATGCCCATATTCTATCTATGTCATCAATAAATGCGGCCTCGTCTATGATAAGAAGTGAAAGTGCTTCAGAACGGGCAGAGTCAGCGGCAGCAGAAACGGCTTTTATTTGTGAACCGTTCTTAAATCGAAGTGAAAGTTTGTTATCTTCTTGAACACCGGTCTTTAACCAACTTGGCATATTGTCATACATAACACGAACTTTCGTTACCAAGTTTTTAGCAGTTTCTTGTTTAGTAGCAATAACAAGAATGTTTTTGTCTTGATTAAATAACATCAACCAAAGAGAATACCCCGCAATAAGAGTAGATATACCTAACTGACGAGACTTTAATACAATGTTCCATCGGTTATTATTAAATTCTTTGAGAACATCTTCCTGAAATGGATATAATTCAAAAAGTATTTTGCCACGGGTTGGATGTTGGATCTTGGCATACCTTTTCATAAAGTATACAGGATTTGCCGCACACTTTGAGTATTCTTCTTTGATAATATCTTTTAAGTTCTTACTCATTGTACCGCAAACATTATTCCAAGAACAGTTCCAACACCGCTAAAAAACCAAAGAAATTTGTTATCATACCAACGAGGTTGTAATTCTTCATTTATTTTTTCAAGTTCTACATTTCTTTTTTTACAGGCATCAATTACTTGATCACGATTATTCAATTGTTTCAAAAATGTTTCAGTTCTGGATTGGTATAATTCTATAACCGTGTCTTGAGCATTCACAACAGAAACAAGATAATCATTTGAATCACGTAATGTTTGAATTTTGGTTGCCAATTTTGTTATTTGTTCTTTATTAAAGCAATATACCGCATCTTTCTCGGATGCAAATATAGAAATAGATGAAAACAATAACATAAAAACATATTTCATATCATTCACCTAAAAATTTATTAACAAAATTATATGCATCATTTGGTGTTTTTGGTGGTGATTTTTTTCTTCGATTGAAAGATGATTTTACTTCTGCTAAATTATCTTTCTTTATATCAAGAATTGAATCCTGTCTATCTGCCTTCTTTTTCAGTTCAATATAATCATATTCATATTTTTCTATCAATGCCTCAAGACTATCTGCAGTTTTTTTTGATTTGCGTATTTGTTCTTTTGAACGGTCATTATCATATAGAACATATAGGAATAGGATAGAAAATAAAACAAGTGCAAACATTTTTATGTAATAGTAAATGTTTTGCCTAAAAGTGTAATCCATAATTAACCTTTTGTAAATGTTGAAACCATTTTTGCCTTACCACGACCTGTTGCTCCCCTTTTTCTTTTTCGTGATACTGCACTTCTTTTTTGTTTTGATGACATAGAAGCGGCTTTTGATGCAGGAACACATTTAGGATATGCCCGTTTTCCACCTTTTCTGGATTTACTTCCAGCAGAAGCGCCGCATGGTGGATGGCCACCACTTTTTTTCTTACGAGAAATATCTACCCATTTTTCTCTAAACCAACCAGTTAAACCACCGCTGGGCTTTTTTCCTTCTATTAGAACAGAACGGAAGTATTCATTGATAATTTCTCTTACTATATTTTCTGTGCATTTGTTCATGTAGATAAATATGTATTATAGTGGAATTATTCCAGTCCATGGAATATCTACTGTGTTAGATCCACCTGTTGGAATACCATTACATATACCCATTACAGTTGTTTGAAATTTTATCAAAACTGCCGATAACATATCCAAAAATTTATCAGTATACCCCAGAGAAAAACACAACCAAAGTTCATCACCAAGAGGAGTTGGTGATCCTGGAAAATTAACGGTTGTTCCACCAACTGGTGTTGCTATTGGCGGCATTGGTGGTAAAGGTGAAAATTTTGCAGATGCCCAATACCCAACAAAACCCACTGCCATAAGTTTGTATGATGACCTCATAACATTACCTGTTGTATCGGTCAAATTTGCGTTTATACATGCACCAATTGCTGCCTCTAAAAAACCAGCATCAGCTGCAATCAATCTAGATCCATATATCGTTCCAGAAAAACCAACTGTAGCAGCTTGATATGCCTTTGACATTATTTCAGCAAATTGATTACCGTCTTTTGTCTGATTTGTTGTTAAGCACGGAGCCATTATTGCCTTAAAAATATCTTTATTCATATAAATTATGTCCTATCTATTGCACCTTTACCTGAACTTGGCCATCCAAAACGGCATGACCAATATCTTGCCTTGTGTCTGGGTCCTGGTGATTGACAATTGTGACGGGCACGAAATGATTTTCTACGAGCAGCATTGCTCTTTTTAATTTTCATTGTTTTTTTTCCACCTTCACCTTTGTGACCAAAGTTTACTTTCACAACATTACCATTAGGTTTTTTAACATAAACGGAAAACTTTTTTGGTCCACCTGGAGTTCTGAATGGTTTACCTAAACTAACTTTTCTTCCACGATATTCTGCCTCATTCATCATGTTAGGTTCACTTTCTTGAAGTCTAAAATGCAATTCAGTTATTTTACCACAAGGATTGGTTGCATATCCCTCTAACTGATATGTAGGTCTTTCAATAGTTTCTTTAACATTACGATAACCACCACCAGCTGCCTTATATGCCTTTACAAGAGCACCAGATGCATATGCACTTGGCCATACTTTATATTTTCTTTTTATTCTTGCCTTAATACTATTGTAAAGTTTTTTATTTGTAGGCACAGCTCTTTCAATAATCACCGATTTCATATTTTTCTCCGATTTCTTTTTGGTGGTTCATCAATAATATCTTGTTCATCATAGTCTGAATAGTATTCGGAACGATCCATTCTTCTAAACTTTCCAGCAAACTGTTCCGATGCAACTGAAAATAAACTACCAACTACTATGTAAAGAAATCCATCAAATATAAATTGTTCTATTTTCTTTTCATAAAAAGTTGATAATACTGCCATAAATATCATAACAAGGAAAGAAAAAAACATCATTACTCTTTTTGATGATATTTCACCACCAATTCCTCGTAATGTTTCTGACATAGGATTATGCTTCCTCACTCCTTTCTCCTAAATCCCTTTCCAATTTTTCAATGAAATTTTTTCTAAATTCTGCAAATTCATTTTCAATTTTTTCTAACATTTCTTTTTTGTTAAAAGGCGTTTTCCATTTTTCATTATCACCGAAGTCATTTGTAAATTCCATTCTTGATAATTCACTTGCAATTAAATCTTTATCACGTTCTGCCTCTGCTAACCAAGCAAGAGCATTTTGTTTAACTTTTCTTTTTTCGTATTCATCCCATTTTCCTTCAAGACGAATTTTGTGTTCCATATCAATCACACAATCAAAACACATACCATGTATTCTTTTCATTTTCTGATCCATTTTTTTAGGCATACCACAGGTGCATGTTTCTTTTGGACAATTTGGAAATGTATTCAGATATTGATGTAGTTCTTGCTGCCACTCTTTGCCAAGTTTTATTTTATATCCATTTCTCTGTTCCCATTCGTTTCCGTCTTCATCAAACCATTTATCACCAATTTTTCGAGTTACATTATCTTCTTTATTATTTTCAGTATAACCAACTTGAACTTTTTGCTGACTATCATGTTCTCCCGCAAGAAGTTTTTTTACATCATTCAAATTATCAATCTTAATATCCATAACATAACCTTTTATTTTATTATTTCATTGTAAACTTTATTCCAAAATTTTTTTGTTATCATGTGTAGCGGTCTCAAACTCTTTTTATTAGATTTAGTTTCCTTTATCTTTCCACGTTTTGTGTTATACTTTGAAACAACCATGTTGAATATGTCAGCATCAAACCAACCAAATATAGAAATAAAACGAGATTTTAATTCTGATAATTTTGCAGTTCTATCACCTAATGCACTAAAAATACTCTTTGATCCCATTTCGCCAAAACTTGGAATATCATAACGAATATGATTAACTACCATATAATACACATAAGGATTTTGAATATCTTTGTATGGTAACTGACTTGTTCCGTTCCAGCGCATCAATCTTTTGTAATTCTTTAATTTAGATACATCATCTTTATCAACGGCATAAATTACAACTGTGCTGTCATTATCAAACTGTTCAATTACATTAGTTGCATGAAACGGTGTGTTTGATTGTATAATGTGTTTTACATTATGACGACGCATGATGGAAGACTTTTCATCAAATGTTAGAGGTCTTTCTATTGGATCGGTAATTTCATCTGTAACAATATAAACATTATCTTTATCAAACTTACGGCAAATTCTATCATATTCTTCTTTATGATAAATTGCCATTGGTTGAAATTTGCCAGGATAAATAACAAGAACATCTTTATCCACCAATTCATTTTCATTGAATATGGCAAGATTCATTTCCTTAATCAATTTTGTAATTTTGTTATTCATTTGATGTCTCTACTTCTGGTTGAATATCTAAAACAGGTTCTTCTGTAATAGTTTCTTCGGGTAAAACTTCTTCTGGCAAAACATCACCAGGTTGTGGTTTATTTGGCCAAATTATATTGAATGGATCCGATTGTAAAGTTATGTCTCGTAGTGATTGACGGTATATCTTCCATAATTGTTTTTGAATTTCATCAAAAGGACTATCAAGAACTTGTGTCCAATCACTTTCCATTAAATCTATATTTCTACGAGCACGAACATTACCCCATTGATTTTGAATTTCGTTTTGTATATCTTGCTCTGATTTTTTTCTTGTGGTTTGATACTCAACAACCTCATTTTCTTCAACAGAAAAATAAGAGCCATCAATAATATCATATACATCTTTTTCCGCTTCAACAAAACGATACGGGTACCAACCGTATGTTTTCAATGTTTCCACATCAAACAAATGAAAGTTTGAAACATTTGCCCAAACAATAGGTAATGGTCTATTACTTTCTTTAACTATACCGTTTTCTACAAATGCATATCTCATTGGAAATTCCATTGTTCATTAAATATCATACCAATAAATATGATTACTGAATTAAATCCCACAATTTCTTCCAATCAATATAAGGATCTAATTGTCTTTCATAACCCATGTGAAGAGCAAGTGATGGTATTGGTGTAAACAATTTCACTTCCCAACGCCAAATGTGATTGATAGTAGTTCCTTCTTGTATTTCATTTGCCTCACCCCACTCTGTCATGTATTCGGTTGCACAAGTATAAAACCTACTCCAGAACTTACGGACTATTTCAGGATTGCACATGAAAGTAAATGTTGAATACTTGTTTGTTCTCCAATGTCTATCTCTACCAAGAACAACGCGAGTTTCATCAATAAACTTTGGTAAGTAATTATCTGGATCATCGTATGGATGAATAGCAACTTCTGTTCCTAAATTACCTTTGAAACGAATATAAGCATCCACCATATCAACTATTGCGTTTGGATAGTGTAAGTAATCATCTTCTACAAAATAAACCAAATCAGCTTCTGATGAACGACCTCTATCAAATTGAGCATGACCGGATGCATTCCAACCACGCAATTCTAACGGATTAAATTCGTAAGTATGTTTTGATGTTTTGAAAATGTCATGCGAAGGTTGTCAATGAAATTGCGTGCCATTTGCAATTCAGTACTGAATTCTATGTCATCTTTGCGCTTTGCCCATCTTGATAACTTATGTGCATCAATTGTATCACCATTCAACACAATGTTGTCAACTTTCATTTTGCGCAAATACTGAATGCACGCCCT
>Ga0172367_10006175_pt1 | contig 14193 bp, 6 predicted proteins | sample Lak10m_FD_114542 | JGI IMG/M metagenome (GOLD analysis project Ga0172367, IMG submission 114542) | Freshwater microbial communities from Kabuno Bay, South-Kivu, Congo - kab_022012_10m | ecosystem: Environmental > Aquatic > Freshwater > Lake | place: Democratic Republic of the Congo: South-Kivu... | reverse complement strand
ATCAAATGAACAAAGATTAATTACAATAAAATTGGGTATGACATATTAAAATCGAAAAGAGAAAAAATGAGTAACAATTATAAACAAGATCTGCAATCTAGACTTCAAGACGAGAGACAAAAAAATAGAAATTATTTGGTTAAATCATTTGATGATTTTCGAAATGAATTATTACAATATGCAGTAACATATTTTCCTGATAAAATTAATGATTTTTCTGCAACTTCTTTAGGCGGTATGCTTCTAGACTTTGCTTCAATAGTAGGTGACACATTATCATTTTACATGGATCATCAATTCAATGAATTAGATCCTTCTACGGCAGTCGAAAACGACAATATATTAAAACACATTAGAAGAGCAGGCATTCAATCATCTCCGCCATCACCAGCAACTGCAATTGTTGAATTTGTAATTAAAGTCAACAATGACACATCAGGTAATCCTAGAAGTGATCTTTTGCCAAAAATTTTGAAAAATACAAGACTTTCAACAAATCAAGGTATTATATTTTCATTAGCAGAAGACTTAGATTTTTCAGATATGAAATTTAAAAAGATTGTTAAAAGATCAGATCTAAATTATTCTATTGTAGTCAAAGAAGGATTATGTATATCAGGTTTAAGAACCACTGAGTCTTTCGTCTTTGGATCTAGTCCTGGTACTTTTCCTACTGTTTTTTTAACAAATAACAATATTACAATGATCGAAAGAGTCTATGATAATGAAAATAATGATTATTATGAAGTAGAGTATCTTTCTCAAGACACTATTTATAAATCTATTAAAAATAATCAAAATAATGAAAGGTATTATGAAATCATACCTGCGTCTAGAAGATTTGTTAAAGAAGAAAATCTATTAACAGGTGAAGTTAATTTAAGATTTGGCGGAGGTAGCAATCAAAATTCAGAAGAAAATATTCTTATTGATCCTACAAAAGCTGCATTGTCACTTTATGGAAGAGAATATTTTTCAAAATTAACATTTGATCCAGGCGTGCTTCTTAAAACAAATAGTCTAGGTATTGCTCCTAAAAACACAACAATATATGTAGCATATCGATATGGCGGAGGACTAAATCACAATATTCCTCAATATTCTATACAAAATATTATTGACACAGAAAATATTGTATTTTCAGATGTGACATCTCAAGTCGACATTGAAATTATTAAAAGAAATATTTCTGTTCAAAATCCTACAAAAGCTACAGGAGGAACAGACGGTTTAAACTTTACTGAATTGCAACAAAATATACCTAATGCAATGAAAATGCAAAATCGTATTGTAAATTATCAAGATCTTTTAGGCAGATTATATTCTATGCCGGCTCCTCTAGGAAGAATATCAAAGGCTGCAATTGCTGACAATACATACGATTTCTTCAATAAAAATTTATATCTTTTAAGTAAAGACAATGAAGATTATTTGACAATATGTTCAGATGCTCTTAAGAAAAATATATCAACATATATTAATGAATATAGACTAATAGGTGACTCATTTACGATACTTGACGGAATTGTTTTAAATTTTGCAATCAATATCAAGGTTAGAATTAAGGAAGGTAATGACCCTGCGGCTGTTAAAAATTCATTAATTGAAAGATTGATTAGACTTTGTAGATTTGATTTATATCAAATTGGTCAACCTATTATACTTGACGATATATACAATATTGCAATTAATACACCAAACGTTTACTCTATTGCGACAGAAAAAAAAGATTTTATAAAATCTGTAACAGGTTCTAGATTACCGGCACCTGGAGATCCTAGAATTAATGAAATAGTTTATTCGAATAATTCTTTTAATCCTATTACAGTAAATTATAAAGATATTTTATATCCACCTACTGGGGCGATATTTGAAATGAAATATCCTGAATATAACATTAATGTTCAAGTAGTTGTATAATTCAATATTTAATCTTAAGAAATTAAATATTGGAAAAATATGTATATTGTTTATCCTTGCAAAAAAGACACCTATATCACGAACCGAATGTATTTAAATACAGATGGAAAATATGCAAATTTTGGAAGATCATCGACTATTGATTTATATAAAATCTATAATGAAAATTCAAAAATAAAGCAACAGGCTATTTTTAAAATTATATCTAGACCGACAAATGAATTAGAATTTGATTTTAAGAATTTTTCTAATGTTACTTATACTTTTAGATTTGATCACGATACCTCTATAAATAATAGTGGATTAGTCGATGATAAAATTATAATAGGATTACACAATGTAAGCAATATCGAAACAATTTCAAACAAGGTTAAAGATTTAATCAATACCCCTTATAAAGGCATTATTTGTGAAGTTCATGCTAACACAGGTTTAATCTCGTTAACGCAGGATAAATCAGGTTTCACTGGAAATGTAAATTTAAATATTCCTATAGACGATACAATTAAATTAATTCAGGATTTTTCTAGAGTCGAATATTCAATTGGACTATTGCAATTCGATATCGAAAGAATTAATGAATATTTTAGTTATGAAAGAGTAAAAGATTATATTTCTATTAAGCTTCACATGAAAGATGTTACGTCAGGTATATCAAAACCTAAAGATTATACTTTGGAAGTTTTACCTTTAGCCAAAGAATTTAATGAAGGTCTAGGAAGAGACGTATATAATCTTCAAGACATTGACACTGCAAATTTTATTTTAGCAAATTACAATGGTCAAACAAATCAAAAATTTTATTGGGAAACATCAGGAAGCATAGGATTAATAGAAAAAAGTGGAAGTAATACTGAAACCGATGTTGTAACTCATTGGAATGGAACAGATTTTAAACAGTGTAATCAGACTTTCAAGAATTCAGAAGACCTAGAAATAGACATTACAAATATTTACAAGTCTTTTTGGAAACAAACTGGTGCATTGACAGATAATGGTTTAGTTGTACAATTTTCTAGTCAGAGCCTTTATGATGATGAAACTTATTTTGCAAAGAGATTTTCTTCTTCAAATACTAGAAACAGAATTCTTAAACCTGCCCTGAATATCATGATAGATGACTCCAGCTATTATGTTTCATCAAATATTAATTTTTATTTTGATCAAGACAATAATTCTTTACTTTATAATAAAACCGGGGGCAAATTAACAAACATTAAAAAGTTAGATAATAATAATCAAATCGTTGATGTAGTCGATGATGACCTTTCATTAATTATCACATCAGTGAATTTAATATCCGGGTCAACTAGTCCTGTTTTTGAAGGACAATTCAGTGTTTCCCAATTGACAGACATTAAAGACAATCAAAACATAGGAGTCTACAAATCTTCATGGACAATTAGATCATTAGGTAATGATGATATTTTAGATCTATTGTTAACAAAAGAATACCTAGAGTTCAAATTTGATTGGCAAAAGCAAAATGTAACAATATTTTCTGAAACTAAAAAAGTCTATAGAAACACATATCAAACAATAAACACATTCAAAAGATTAAGATCTAATGTCAAACTTTTTGCTCATGACTTAAGTCTTTTAAATTCAATTTATAAAACGTCTGTTATCTTTTATGATTTAGATGCACAACACGATTTTGTTAAAACTCCTTATGGTTTAGAAGGTTTAGACGTAGGAGATGTTTTCTATGAATTAATTGATTATGATACGAGAGAAATATTGATACCTTTGACAAAATTACAAAATGCTACAAAATGCATAAAAGAAAAAGATTATTATTGGTTTCCTTTCTTTAATTCTGAATTATTTTATGGTCGACGTATACAGTTTGTTTTTAAACTTGATCAGCAAGAACAAAATAATTTAACAGTTTCTTCAAATGAAATATTTAGGGTAGGTCATAATGGCTAATAGTTTCAATAGTAATAATTTTTATTTTGACAAATCTATGTATTTAAAAGATAAAAATAATCGAATCAACAAGGAAAATTATAATTTATCAGATGATGGTCTATTGCCAAAAGATCCTAATGAATATCAATTTCAGTTCTATGACAGATTTGATACGTATAAAGGTTTATTTAATACTCAACAATTTATAGGTTCTATTGATTTTGATAATTTTGCAAATCATTGTTTCTTTGACTCAGCAGTATCAAAAACAGAATATGCATTTAATACAATTTATGATAAATTTCCTTTTGACGGCACAAAACAAGAAGTAGATGATTTTTTTAAGAACATTGATGGTTTTACAAAGACTATTTATAATAAATTTGATAAAAACATAGGCTATCTAAGATTTAATAATTCATATATAAGTGTGCAAAACAAAGCAGGTTATATATTTTCTTCTCAGAGAAATGAAAAAATCGATGAAAAGATAAATAATCCTGTTTTAGATCCTGATTTGTCTGGTTTTGCAACAGATTTCAGATGTTACATTGAAGATACTAGTACAACAAATCAGGTGATATTTCAATATTTAGATAAAACTAGTTCTAAGAACAATGGTTTTACTCTTTATGTTAAAGATATTTTTTCGGTCAATCAAAAGAAATTTGCAAATGTCATTTTTCTATTAAGTAATAATGACAATTATGATAGTTTTTCATTCTGTAAATTTACTGTAGAAATTCAGAAATGGCAACATATTGTATTATCTATTGAAAATATCAATAAATCAAATAAGAAAATAAATATTATATTAAATGAAACTAAAAATTCATTAGATTTAATAGATTTTTCAAATTCAAATATTTCTAATACGCAAAAGGTAAAATTTGAAAACTTTTTATCTTCAAAAAAGATGAACATTTCAAATTCCATAAATTTCAAGATAGGTGGAAATGGATCAATACACAATGTAGGAAACACTTACTTTAATTTATCTAGTGTTAATAGTTTTAAAGGTTATATTGATGAGTTTCGTTTTTATCACACTTCATTGGATGAAAAATTTTCAATAAAATTTAAAGATAAAAATGTTTATGCATCCGATGCTTTAAAATTATATTTCAGATTTAATGAGCCAGCAGGAATATATACAAATAACAGTTTGGTTTTTGATCATTCTGGTAACTCTCTCCATTCTAGAATTCAATTTTTAACACCAATTAATGATCCTACTGCTTTTAAAACAGCAATATCAAATCTTAGAATTAAAACAGACATTGGTAAGTCCTCTTTGCAGTTCGAAGAATATGATCTTAATCCTGTTATAATTCCTTCATATGATGCTCATATTACATTAAATGAACAATATCTAGAAGAGGCAACCTCTTATGATAAATACAATCCTAATTTGATTTTTAAGCTTTTTCCTAGAAATTATTTTATTGAAGGTGCTATTGAAAACAATCTAGATGAAATTTATAAAAATGAAAGCACAGAAAAATATTACAAAGAAGAAACATATGATTATCCTGGAAGTCAAAAGAAAGAAGCTCAACAGGCTTTTGCAAATCTTTTGATTATATGGGCAAGATTTTTTGATCAATTAAAATTATATCTTCAGATTTTACCAAAAATGATCGATATTGAATATTCTGACATTGATAATAAAACTAGTGCTGTTAACTTTTTTATTCCTTTAATGGCAAAAATAAATGGTTTTGATTTTAAAGAAATATTAAATAGTCCTACAAATAAAATTTTGGACGGTTATATACTAGGTGCAGACGGTGAAGACAAAAGTCAATATACTTTAAGATTTATTCAAAATGAAATCTGGAAAAGAATTTTAATTAACTCTAGAGACATTATTACCTCAAAAGGCACAAAGCAGTCAATTAGGTCTATTTTCAATTCTGTTGGTATTGTTCCTGAAGATTACTATCGATTTCGTGAATTTGGAACAAATTCAAATTCTTTTGTTGATGAAAGCGATATTTCAAAAAATAAAAGTTTGCAATTTTTAAAATTCAAAGGAAATACACAGATTTTTTCTTATGATGATGTTATACCTGCAGCCGATATCCTATATTATGAATATAAAGTTAACACAAATAAATTAACAATAAATCCTGGAAATAAATTTAAATTTAATGTGACCGGTCAAGGAGTGCCAGATTTAAATTTTAAAAATCTAAATATTGAATTTTTCTTAAATTATGACGTATCTGCTTCTTTGAACAAAGACATATTGATTGAGTCAATATTGAAAATTGAAAAAAATACATCGATGTTTCCAGTTTATTATGAGATAATCTTTATAAAAGAAAGTTCTTTTTCGAAAAAAGGAAGCATATATCTTTTTTGTAAAGACTCTAATAATCAAATTTTAAATGTTGAAAACCTTTCTTCATACAAAAAAATAGAAAACATAGATTTGTTTGATGGTTCATATTGGCATTTTTCATTACAATTTACAAAGAACATTTCAAATAAAACAAAATTATCAGTGCAACGTGCTGGTTTCTCAAATCAATTTGAAAAAGCGTATACGATAGATTTTGAGTTGCCTAATGATAATCATGTTTTTGATAATTCACAATCTATTATTTCTTTTGGTTCTAGATCTTCTTACGTTAATCCAAATTATTATAGAGCAGGAACATGTTTGTTTGCAGAAGAGACATCGCAGATAGATGAAAATATATTTTATGGTAAATTTTCAAACAGCATTATTAATTATGACAATCTTTTTGAAAGTCATGTAAACTTTAACGGAAATGTTTCTTTTTTTAAACTATGGAAATCTTACAATGAGACTAGTCAAAAAGAAATAACTTCACATGCAAAAAATCCTTTTTCTATATCTTGTGAAGACATGCTATTATCAAATAAACAAAGCAAGAAAATCAATGATTTCTTAATGTTTGATTTAAATGTTCAAGAAAAATTAGTTAATACTTCCTCTTTTGTTAGCAATACTGATTTTCCTGGCATGACTATTTCTTCATGCAATAGAATTATAGATTATAGTCAAAATCATGACTTATCATCTAGTTTTAATTCTTATAGAAATATTATATCTTATGATTTGATTAAAAATACTTCTTCTGCTGACACAATTATCAATTATTTAAACAATAAATCATTATACCTTATAGAGCTAGATACAAAATTTGATGAATTAAATGAGACAAATAAAGTTAAAATTGGTGGATTTATTTCAAGTGAATTAGCAGAAAAGGAAAATATCGACATTGCGCCAGTTTATTCTATAAATCAATACATGAATAAAACAAAGTCAGACAGTAGATTTTCAATTGAAATGTCAAATGTAAAGCATTTAAATGAAGATATATCTTCTCTTTTTTCTAGTCTTGAGTATTGGTCAAATAATTTAAGTAGTGCTACAAATTTAAATGAAATTAGTTATATAAGTTTCGAAAAAATTAGAGATCTTTATTTCGAAAGATTGACTTCGTTTTCTTTAAATATGACACCTTTATATGAAGTCTATCAAATATTTGATAATGTCCTTACGGAACTTTTAAAACAATTTATTGCAAGTAGAGTAAAATTTAGCAATAATATTTATGTTATTGAGTCACACTCATTGGAACGTCATAAATATTATTATAAACAGTATGAAGCACAATCTCCTCTAATAGGAAATTTCAAAAGTGATGACGGGCAGAGTTGGACTCCAGGATTTTTAAACAGTAAAAGAAATATAAATTATCTTAATAAAGAAGGTAGAATTTTAAGAGATTATTAGCAATATTATTATTTAATAATTAAAAAGAATGATCATGTTAAGTATCCCTAGTACTGCATTTTTAGATGAAACACCAGAAGAAGAATTTGATATTATTCAAACTAACAATAATCAAATATCATCAGGTAGTCTAACAACGCAAATTATGAATGAAGGTATTGTTATTAATTGTAACCCTATAATAGGTGATGTTATTTCTCCTGATATGCTGTCAACAAATAATTTTTCTATTTTTAAAAATTTTGTCAATAAAGACATATCTGTTCTTCAAAAAAAACAAAAAAATTTAAATTTTTATCAAAATCAAATTGAAGTAAAAACAGTCGAGTATAATGACTCAAAAAAGATTTTTTCTATTTTATCATTGCTAGAAGATCAAAATGAAAAAATCACAAAAGTAATTACAGATTTTAGTGCACCTTATAGACAAGATGAAAAATTTAATAAAAGATACTCTTTGTTTAATGAAAATGTTAAGATGCCTAAAATCATTGAGATATTAAACAATCTCGAAGAAGCAGTTTTTTTGCCAGAAGATGATACTGATAGACAAAATTACATATATCAACTTTCTTATCCTTTAAATTACAATAATTCAATAAATCTACAGGAAGGTGTAGGCATTGAACCTTTTTCAATATTTAATCCTATACAATTTAAGACTAAACAGGAATTTGAGTTCAATAGATTTTGGGCAAATATCGATAATTCGTTAAATACAAGAAATAATGTTATAAATCAGTCAAATATAATCAATATTGGTAATGAAAAGCAAGCCTCTTATTTAGAAAACATAACAAAGTCTACATATTTTGTTAAAGGAAATAGTTTAGGAGGTTTTGTTTCAACTCAATCATATGTTTTTTTAGATAAAACTATAAAAAACAAACCTTTTTATGATTTTGATATTAACATCGATTATAAAAATAAAAACTATAGTGACAATGGTTTTAAAAAAGTCTTTGGTGATCTCAAATTGTATGAAAAAATTATCAATAGAGAAGAAAATATCCTTTTTAAAGAAAACGACAAATTTACTTCTTGCGGTTTTGATTATTCATATACAAATAGTTTAGGTAAAAATTCAATTGCTTTTAAAGGGTTAGAATAAAAATGGAAAAAAGAATAAAAAATATAGGCAGCTATGAAAAATCAGGAAAATGTTTTATCAATATTGATAGAAAAAATTCAATATTAGACAGTATATCAAAATATGAATATAATATTTTTCAATATAATCTTTTTAAATCACAATCAAAGTTAGGAAACAATTTTAATATTTCTTTTGATAAAACTTTTAAAGAAAAAGACACCATAACTTTTGAAAATGCTAAAAATACAAACCAGACACATAGCCCTTCTTTGAAAATTTATGATTATTTTAAAACATTTTATGCTTCATTTGGCGAATATCGTACTTTAGCTACTCCATCTACTTTTCCTAATATTACTTACACTAAAAATCAAAATATCAATATTAATGAATTAGAAAAATATCCTAGGTTCTTAGAAGTCAAACAAGACAAAAAGAGAGAAAACGAAGATTTCAAAAGGAGTCTTTTTGATGACACAAACAATGAAAATCTTTATAAAAAAGAAAATATTTTTTCTAATCAATCAAAACTTACTAGTCCTTCGTTAAATCCTTTTTTTTATCAAAAATATCTAGAAATTGAAAATAAAAATCTTGAAAGACAACAATCTTTAATTGAAGGAAAAAATGAATATTCTTTTTTAGGCATTAATCAAAAAAAGGAAAAGATAATTGAAATAGAATTAAATCCTGTTCTTAAAAAAGATCTTAATCTTCAATTTTTAAATCCTTTTATGGAAGAAGGATTAGAAGACAATGGTCCAAATAGTCCGGAATACATTGAATATAGTGCATCCACTAGCTCAGAACTTTCTTCTAGGAGAAGTAATATCAATAAAAGAAGATTTTATAAGTTTAATTTACCTTTTGCAATTTATAATTTTTCTGAAAGATTGTGGGAGTATCGTGGTCTTATATATCCTTTGTATCATATGTCACAATGGTATATTAATACAAGGCTAGACAATACATGTCCTTCAATTGATCAAGGTCAAACTAACAACAAATACGTTTCGAAATTATTAAATATTAATTGGGACACAAACAAAATTATCAATGAAGATAATGGATTTTTAGACTATTTTAAAAAATATTTTGGGTATTATTGCCCACTAGCTAATACTCCTTCTATTATAACAAAGAAGATTGTTCAAAATAATTTAAAACCTTTTTACACATCACCTCTTTTAAGTGTTCCTACAGAACAATTTGGTTTTCCTAATCATTTTAAATTTCATGCTTTTAATGAAAATCTTTTAAATATGTCAAATTTTATAGAAAAACCTTTTGTTTTAAGTAGAACTAATTTTTCAACAAATGTTGAATTGATATGTGAAATTGATGACAAAGATGGTTTCTATCAAGAACCTGTCAATGCTTGCCTTAATTATTTTATTATTAAACAGACAGAGATGATTGAAAATGAAAATATTAATACAGATTGGTCTCCTGTCTCTTTGAACAAAGAAGCAAATTCTTTTTTTATAAAAGACTCAAGTGAATTATTTAAAAATGATTTAAAAGTAGAAAAAGACACAAATGTTATTAGTGACAAACAGAATATTCCTAGAATATTAAATAATGACAATTTGATACACTTATATAAAGAAAATGCTTATGATCAAGGTTCATTGTATGGTTATGATTTTTATAATAATCCTCCTGGATCTAATTTACTTACCACAAGTAATAAAAAATTTTTAAGAGAAATTGTTAATTTTGGAAATGCTTTATTTGTTTCACCCTCAGAAGATCTTGTTTTAAATGATCTAACCGATGAAAATATTATACCTTTATATAATAACTCAGTTAAAAATAATGAGTTATTGTCATATCTTGAACAAAATAATTTTGATTTAATAAAAGTCATAGAATATCAAAATCATTCAAATTTATTGACATCTTTAGATAAAACAGCAATTTTAGATTTTTCAGGTGAAATTTCGATCAATTCTCCTTCTAGAGTAAGTACTTTGATAAAAAGTCCAGTAAATTCACATCTCATAAATTTTGATTTTGAGTTGTCTACCGGTAATAATTTCGAAAAATTTAATCTTCAAAGATCATTAAATGATGTAAGTTCAGGTAGGCACATTGGTCAAAAGCAGAATTTTGAAAATATAAATTTGAATGCATATGATTATGGTTCTCTTAACATTCCTGAAGAATATAATGACAAAAGAAAAGATGCAAATAAAAATGATTACTATTTTCAAGAGATTAAAAATTTAAATTCAAAGTCTCTTTCTCCTTATATTTTATATCCTCATGACAAAATAATGCTTTGTGTCTCTATATCACCTATTATCCATCCTAAACCAATAAAACAAATTATTTCAATAAAAGACGGCAAATGCAAGTTTTCTTTGTTTGGGCATTTTTTACAAGATGAAAAGAAAATAACTGATGAGAACGATGTTTTAAAAAATTATCATACAAATAATCTTCCTAGTGTTATTGCAGGTGATATTCTGAATACAAATGAGTATTCTAGTTTTACTAATTTAAATTATCTAAATTATCTAGATAAACGTTTCACAAAAGATTTAGATTTCAAAAATTCTAGTCGCGGTTTAGACAATTTTCCTTCAAATGTTTTAAGTGGTAAAACATTTATCCCTTACAATAGAATTGGAAATGACTATAATTTAAACGCAAATGAAAAATTTATTTATGATGATGCTTTCTTGCAGTATAGTCAAGAGACAGAAGAGCAAAATAATAAAACGTATTATTCAAGTAATATCTTCGAAAATTTATTGTTCTTTAAGGATTACAACTATAAATTAAAAAATGAAAACTATAATGAAAAAGAAGTCAATTTAAACTTAAAAACATTCAATTGTTACTTCTCAAAAAACAGATATGGTCATCTAAGAGATATGTTTGAGCAAAGAGTATATACGACTTTATATAATGTGACAAATAATATAAAAGAAAACATAATTGAAAAGCAATTTATTAATTCCGTGAATGGCCAGATTATAACAGATTTAACGAATATGCCAAATATTAATAAATCCTTAACATATGAGTTAGTTAATTCTGGATTAAATCCTGTGAACATTAATGATTTTAGTAGTGAGCTAGCAGAAAATGTAACTTATCCTTTTTATGACAATACAATGAGGTGGAATAAATGGACATGGACAAGAAATGAAATTAGTAAATTAAAACATGTAGCCTTTAGAGAAAATGTAAACTCTGTAGACTAATTAATTATTATTCAAACATGAAGAAAGATTTGAATAATGTCAGGAATTTTAAACAAAAAACAAAGAATTATGGACTTTTCTTTAACGAGAAACGGTTATGAACAAACACAAAACGGTGATTTAAGAATTAAATATGCAACATTTACAGACAAGGATGCAATATATGATGTAGAAGAGAACACGGTTGACATTGCAGACATATCATCGATGCCATTTAATTTCGAAACATTTAATACATACTTAGATGACATTAGTCCTGAAATAGATCTTTCTTCGTATTCTTTTGACTCTGATCTCAATAATAATATTCGTCTCGTTACAGACTATGATAAATCTTTTATTAGAGTAAACAATGGACATGTATCATCTAGTATCACTGATCTTTCATCGGTTTTTAATAAAATTGTCAATACTGTTTCTTCTTCTTTGGATAAACAGTCAATTATTCTAAGTGATAATTTTGTCAATATAGACTTTTTTTCAAAAGCAAGAATGAATATTGATATAAAAGTATCAAAAGTCAATGATGAACAAAGTATTTCTTCGATAGATAGTGTCATTAGTTTAAATAATTTAAACAATGACTTATTGAGAAATCTTAATACTCAAAATTATTTTACTATGCAAGATAATACTGCAGTTATTAATGACAAAAACTTGATAGAAGATTCAAGACTTATTAATAAATTACCTTATAAATTTTTGCCACCTGATAATATGAATATTACTGCGATTACAAAAAATAATAAAATATTTAATTTTTATAATTACAATGAAGATAAAAGAAGCCAAAGTAAAATATTACTTAAAACAATCAAAAATATACAAACAGAAACAAATATTGATGTCAATAATATATTGTCTGCGACTGCTAATACAATAGAAGAAAATATTCTACAATCAATATCAAATTTAGAAAAATTATCATCAAAAAAATTCAACAATGAAATAACAAATATCAACAGAATATCCACGTTAGAACTAGAATATCAGGATATTGAAAAAGATTCACCTTTTTTAATGCAGCTTTATGAAACTAACATAGATGACTCTACTCTTAACAAACTTGTATGCATCGATCATGGCGAAATATTTTCTAATGAAAAAAATAAATTCATTCAGGTATTTTCTTTTGGAAAAATATTTCATACAAACACAGAAGTTTCAATTCAATATCAAGAAAATAATCATTCTTTCAATGATAACTATATCAATTTTGATAATTATTTATTTACAAACATATTCACAATAGTGCTCGAGTAAAAATATGCCAAGATTATTATCTACAAAAAGTATTTTACCTGCAAATATTGATATTAATGCAAGATTTAAAAGATCAACCGAAACAAATCAACAAATATATGTCAATATTGATTTTGACAGACTAGTTTGTGAAGGTTATGATTTAAAATATTTTAAAATGATATCATACAATTTAACAGAAAATTCAATTCATGCTGACATATTCAAGAATTCAAATAATGAAACAATATTTTCAAATAAAATATTAAATGAAAATGCTGGATTTGACATAGAGAATATTAATAACAATAATGACATTTTAATTTCCGATATTTCTTTGTCAAATGAATCAACAAAAAAACTAATTGAAAAATATTCAACAAAGAATGTTCTTTCGAACTCTTTGACAATAAACTTAAAAAACTATAGTTTTAATTTTAATTTAAACTTATACTTTAAAGTAAGCAATATTGACAAAAATGACAACTATAATTTTATGATATATTGTTATAACAGTAAGAATGAACTAATTGAAAAAAAAATATTTCAAAATGTAAATATTTCTTCATTAAGCAAAGAAAAACAAAGAGATTACAATGAAATAGCAAATATTTTATACAATGTAGGAAAAGATTTGTTTTCAATTAGCGCCCCTGAAATCGATTTGCAAAAAAGAGAAATATTTTTAAGATTAGGTTCTCCTTTACGATTGTATCGAGACAATATTGAAAAGATATTTTCGAAAATAACCATAGAAGAAATAACTAGCAAAGGTGGAACAAGTAGAAGCTTTATTGAAATAGAAGTAGAAAAATTTAATAATACCAACAATGAAAACACAAGTGTAGTTTTTAGAAAAAAATTAGATAAAAATGAAATTCCTATAAAATATATTTTGCATGGTACTCTAATAACAGGACAGTTCTTAAATATTGAAATCAGCAATCTAAAAATGAAAAGGAATAGTAACTTTAATTTCAATGAAAAGATTAAAATAGATATTATAGGAGTTGAATCTGGCATTATACAAGAGT
>Ga0172367_10006174_pt1 | contig 14194 bp, 10 predicted proteins | sample Lak10m_FD_114542 | JGI IMG/M metagenome (GOLD analysis project Ga0172367, IMG submission 114542) | Freshwater microbial communities from Kabuno Bay, South-Kivu, Congo - kab_022012_10m | ecosystem: Environmental > Aquatic > Freshwater > Lake | place: Democratic Republic of the Congo: South-Kivu... | reverse complement strand
TTCCTGTAAGCAATCCTTTGTATATTAAGTAAATGGCGGACTGAAATATTGTCGGTGGTGAAATTTTTTCCTCCCGACCCGCATGCCAGCGTCATCGAAGGAGTCAATCCGTTATACAAACCTCCAAGTGCTCCCTGTGATGAAGGAGTGTTGACAACGATCCTTCCTGCATTCAGGGCATGTGCAAAATAACGGATCTTGGCATCATCATTCGAAAAGATACTTACCGTATGTCCGAGTCCTCCATGTTCGTTTATACGCCGGCACATTGCAATACCTTCATCAAAACTTTCCACTTCATAAAAAGCAAGAATAGGCGCAAGGATTTCAAGCGAAAGAGGCCACTTCGCTCCTACCTGGTACTTCTCCATTTCAGCAATCAGCAGGTTTGTTCCTTCGGGTACTTCAATGTCAGCCATCCGGGCAATTGTCATCGCCGGTTTTCCGATTATCTCCGGATTCATTGAATGTTGTGCCGTATTGATCGCAATTTTCCCAAGTTTCTCAATTTGTTCGGGTGTCAGAAACCATGCACCCTGCTTTTTAAATTCCTCCCTTACCTGGAGTGAATTGAATTTTGAAACTACCACAGCCTGTTCACTTGCACAGATAGTTCCGTTATCAAAAAGCTTTGAAAGCAAAATCTGGTCAACTGCAAATGGCACATCCACGCTTTTGCCTATGTATACCGGGACATTTCCCGGACCCACACCGATGGCGGGATTGCCCGAATGATATGCTGCCCTTACCAGACTGACAGAGCCGGTGGCCAGGACAAGTGCAGTTCGTTTATGGCTCATGAAAGCCAATACCTGATCACGCGTGGCTCTTGGTATCCACTGAATGCAATTTTCGGGAGCCCCTGCTTCCAGAGCTGCTTCATAACATAATCTTGCAGCTTCATTGGTGGATTTTCTGGCGGCGCCGTGCGGAAAGATGATGATCGGATTTCTTGATTTCATAGCGATCAATATCTTGAAAAGCGCTGTGGAAGTGGGATTTGTCACCGGTGTAATTGCAAATATGGGACCCATCGGCCGGGCAATCTCGGTAATAAGGTTTTCCGGATCTTCAGAAATTATCCCGACAGATTTCAGGTTTCGTATATCGCGATAAACAAACCGGGTTGCAATAATATTTTTAACCACCTTGTCATGAAGATTTCCGATCCCGGTCTCTTCAAAGGCCATCTCCGCCAGTTTCCAGCGATTGTTAAAGCCTGCGCGGTAAACCATATAAACTATACGGTCGGTCTGCTCCTGATCAAGCTTATCAAATGCATGCGCTGCATTAAGGGACTTTTGTATTGTTTCTTCAACGAAATGGTCATTACTCATAATTCAGTCAATTATGTATTTATATATGCAAATGTATATCAAAATAGCAAGTGGCTGCAAGCTTAAATCCTGTTTAGCTCCCTGCCTCAGCCGACCGTAACATCCGGATTATTTTATGGCTGGAACATAACAGTTTAATCATTTTTTAACTGACAGCAAAGGTACTTTTCTTATATTTACACTTTTTTAATGATATGCAATTTCATTCTTATATAGTGTTATCACTGTTTACAATCCTTGGTATAATTCTGTTTTTAAGAATTCTGAGATTGCAAAAGGAGCATATAAATTTTCTGGGAACTCCAACAATTGATAAATTTCTTTTTTTTTCAGGGAAAATTACACTTTTTACCAACTGGGGACTCTGTATTTATAAAGCCATCTCACCGGAATCGGGTTATGTGGTCGTTCCTTATTACGTTTCCTGGATAGCAACAGTTCTGCTTTTAGCCGGCACTCTGATAGCGATACTTTCATTCATTAAACTCGGGAGGTCACTGAAAGTAGGTCTTCCCAGTGAAGATACAAAACTCGAAACCAAAGGCATTTATCAATACAGCAGAAATCCGTTGTATCTGGGCATTGATCTGATTACAATCGGATCATGTCTGTATTTTCCCGATCTTATCAATGTTTCGTTTGGACTCTTTTCAATTTATATCCATCATTTAATCATCCTTGGAGAAGAAAAATTTCTTAATAAAAGATTTGGATCTGCATGGATGAACTACAGGGAGAACACAAGGAGATACTTCTAATTTTCACTTGAATCTGATAAATGACAGAAAAAACAACATCGGACCCCTCAAAACAGAATGGAGAAAATGATCTTAAATCCATCCTTGATATATCTGAAAGAAAATCCATTGAGGAAAAACTTATTGAAAGTCAGCGTGTTTTAACAACGCTTCTTGGAAATCTACCGGGTTTTGTTTTCCGTTGCAGGAATGATGTAAACTGGACAATGGAATTCGTAAGCGACGTTTTCATTGAGCTGACAGGCTACCAGCCTGAAGATGTGTTGAACCATAGTAAAATAACTTTTGCAGAAATTATTTTTGAAGAGGACAGGCAACGGGTCTGGAATGAAGTTCAGGAAAAGATATTTAATCAAAAACCCCTGATAATTGAATACAGGATCAGGACCATTGATGGAAAAATTAAATGGGTATGGGAGCAATGCAAGGGTATTTTCAACGGTGAAGATGAGCTCCTTTTTATTGAAGGTTATATTTCAGATATTTCTGAAGAGAAGAGGCTTGAAACTACGCGACACTCTCTTTTTGAGATTTCAAAGTCAGCCTATACATCGAAAACCCTCGATGAATTTTTAACTTCCATTCATCATTTCTTAGGTGATATTATGGATGTGAATAATTTTTTTGTTGCGATGTATGACAAAAAAACCGATTCCATCTCTTTACCTTATGAAGTCGATGCAAAGGACAAGTACACTTCATTTCCTGCCGGAAAAACCTGTACCGGGTATGTAATCCGTACACGCAAACCTTTACTTGCAGATGAAGGTCAAATGCGGGAACTTGTTAAACAAGGTCAGATTGATATAGTAGGATCACCTGCAAAAGTTTGGCTTGGCGTCCCTCTGCTTGTTTCGGATGAAGTTATCGGCGCAATTGTCGTTCAGAGTTACAATGATCCGAAGCAGTATACAGTTAAGGAATTGGAACTACTGAAATTCATCGCCGACCAGATCGGTATTCTTATTTCCAGAAAAAAAGCTGAAGACTTAGTCCTGGAAGAAAGAGCATATTTAGATCAGCTTTTTGAAGGAAGCCCGGAAGCAATTGTTATGATTGACAAAGAAGGGATTGTCTCTCTGATCAACTCAGAGTTCACCAATCTTTTCGGATTTACCAGAGAAGAGATCAAAGGTCACAATATTGATGATTTCATCACTAATTCTGAAATCTATGATGCAGCAAAAGAGATCACAAGAAAGGTAGGTCAGGGGGATATTTCCGAATTGGAAACACTTAGAAAGCACAAAGACGGACATCTTATCGATGTTTCAATTCTTGTCACACCAATATGGATCGATAAAAAGATTACAGGCAGTTATGGCATATACCGCGACATCACCGACCGTAAACGCATTGAGAAGAGCCTGATCATGGCGAAAGAGAAGGCAGAAGAATCTGATAAGCTCAAATCAGCATTTCTTTCGAATATGTCGCATGAAATACGTACTCCGATGAATGCAATCCTGGGATTTTCAACCCTGTTATCCGATTCAAGTCTTACTGAAACCGAGAAGTCGGAATATGTTCATATAATCAAGGAACGGGGAAACGATCTGATGCGGATCATCGATGACATTATAGATGTTGCAAAAATCGAATCGGGTCAGATAAAGATTGAAATCAAAGAGTGTTACGTTAATATTATCCTGACCACGCTTTTGGTCACCCTTAATGAAGTAAAACGCAAACAGGCGAAAAATAAGATAATCCTTAATTGTCTTCCCGGGAATACCGATAAAAATTTCAGTATTTTGATCGATGGTAACCGTCTAAGACAAATTATGACAAATCTGATAGAAAATGCTTTGAAATTCACAGAAGAAGGATCTGTGGAGTTCGGTTATACAATAAAGAACGAAAGGAAGGAACCGTCGATCGAATTTTTTGTTCGCGATACAGGTATCGGTATCCCACAGGAAATGCATGAAGTTATCTTCGAACGGTTCAGACAGGTAGACGATACCAACACCCGAAGGTATGGTGGCACCGGACTTGGCCTGACTATCTCAAAGAACCTTGTCAGACTGCTTGGCGGAGATATAAGAGTCGAATCGGAGAGAGGAAAAGGGACAAGCTTTTTCATAAAATTCCCATTGCAAATGACATCCACAAAACCGGAACCAGTTGTTGCTGTGGCCGAATCTAAAGCTGAAGCCAACTGGTCGGGAAAGGTTGCCCTGGTTGTGGAGGATGAAGAATCAAATTATTTTCTTATTGACAGGATCCTGAAACGAACAGGTATTTCAATCCTCTGGGCCAGAAATGGAAAAGAAGCTGTTGAAATGTGCAGAACAAATAAGATCGATGCCGTTTTGATGGATATCCGTATGCCTATTATGGATGGATACGAAGCAACCCAGGAGATCAAGAAAAATAAGAAGGATTTACCGGTCATTGCACAGACTGCTTATGCATTAAAAGGTGAAAGGGAAAAAAGTCTGGCAGCAGGTTGTGATGCATACATATCCAAACCCATTGATGCAAATGAACTGCGCGCTGCATTAGGCATATATCTTAAGTAACAAAGTGAAATGGTTTCCGGGAGTCACGAAAAATTCTCATTCCAGAGCAGGCTGACGAGTTTCAAATATGCAGTAAGGGGAATCCTGAGCGCATTCAGACATCAGTATAACATCCGGATCCAGATCGCAATCGCTATCCTGGCTTTCCTTGCCGGATTCTATTTCTCATTATCTGATGTCGAGTGGACAGTTCTGATCTTAACGATTGCCCTGGTACTTTCACTTGAAATGATCAATACTGCAATAGAATACCTAGTTAATATCGTATCAGGTGAATACAATCCAGATGCGGGAAGAGTAAAGGATATTGCCGCCGGAGCCGTACTTGTTGCCGCAATATTCGCGTTAATAATCGGTTTGATCATTTTTATTCCAAAAATATCACAGATATGAAAAATGTTTCAATTCTTTTATTATCCGGAATAATGACCGGATTTATTTCCTGTTCTCAGGACGGGGAAAAACAACTGAAAGATGTTGATAAGATAATAGAGCAGCAAACGATTACGCTGAAGAGCAATATCATGACCCCTGAAGTTCTGTGGAGTTTCGGTCGGGTGAGTGAGGTCGAAGTCTCACCTGATAAAAAAAAGGTACTTTATGGTGCAACTTTCTATAGCATTGCACAGAATAAAGGGAACCGTGAATTATATACTATGAATATCGACGGAAGCGATTTAAAAAGGATAACCAATACCAAATTCAGTGAATACCAGGCCACATGGAGTTCTGATGGGAAGAAGGTCGACTTTTTATCCGCAGAAACAGGTTCCATGCAGCTTTGGGAGATGGATACTGACGGAAACAACCGGAAACAGATTACTAATATTGAAAACGGCATAGATGGATATAAGTTCTCGCCCGGTAATAATAAGCTTGTCTATTCAGCAGAAGTGTTTCCGGATAAAAAAATGAAAGAGCTTTATGAAGACCTGCCAAAAGCAAGCGGCAGGATATATAACGATCATATGTACCGTCATTGGGATTCATGGGTCGAGTCATACTCACACCTTTTTTTAGCGGAGGTTAGCAAAGATCAGCTTACCGGGGGAAAAGATATTTTAGGGAATGAACCGTTCGAGTGCCCCATGAAGCCATTCGGTGGCATGGAACAGGTCTGCTGGAGCCCTGATGGCAAAATAATTGCCTATACTTGCCGGAAAAAGAAAGGTGTTGAATACACGAAATCAACAAATTCCGATATATACCTTTACGAAGTCGGAACAGGTAATACTAGCAATCTTACCGAGGGTATGATGGGGTATGATATCAACCCTGTTTTCTCACCTGACGGGAAAAAAATTGCATGGCAAAGTATGGAAAGGGATGGGTATGAATCTGATAAGAACCGGTTGTTTATCTATGATTCCGAAACCAAAACCAGGACCGACTATTCAAAAGATTTTGACCAGAATTCCGAGAACCTTGTCTGGAGCGAAGATGGCAAGCTGATTTATTTTATCAGCGACTGGCACGCAACGGATGAGATTTATAAGTTGGATCCAGGTAACAATAAGATAAGTAGGATAACCGATGGTATACATAATTATACCAGTGTTATTCCTGCCGGAGAGAGGCTTATAGCTACCCGTGTCTCAATGTCGAAACCTGCAGAGATTTATTCAGTCGATCCTTTGTCGGGAAAGGACTCACGGCTGTCGGATGTCAACACCGCTTTATTAGACCAGCTGACAATGGGAAAGGTGGAGAAGCGATGGATAAAGACATCCGATAATAAAGAGATGCTTACATGGATTATTTATCCTCCTGATTTTGATCCGGCTAAAAAGTATCCGGCTTTGTTATATTGCGAGGGCGGACCTCAGAGTACCGTCAGCCAGTTCTGGTCTTAACGCTGGAACTTTCAGATGATGGCGGCAAACGGCTATATAATTGTTGCTCCTAACCGGAGAGGACTTCCGGGTTTTGGCAAGAATTGGAATGAGCAGATCAGCGGGGATTACGGCGGACAGAATATGAAAGATTACCTTTCGGCGATCGATGCCATGATAAAAGAACCTTTTGTCAACAAAGACAAGCTTGGATGCGTTGGGGCAAGCTATGGGGGATTTTCTGTTTTCTGGCTTGCAGGAAACCATAATAAACGCTTCAAGGCATTTATTGCTCATGATGGTATGTTCAATCTTGAATCCCAATACCTCGAGACCGATGAAATGTGGTTTGTAAACTGGGATCTCGGGGGGCCATTCTGGGATAAAAATAATAAAATTGCACAGCGTTCATATGCCACTTCTCCGCACAGGTATGTTCAAAACTGGGATACCCCGATCCTTGTCATTCACAGTGAACAGGATTACAGGATTGCAGTAACTCAGGGGATGCAGGCATTTAATGCGGCGATCTTACGCGGAATTCCAGCTGAATTTCTTTATTTTCCTGATGAAAATCACTGGGTTCTGAAGCCACAGAACGGGATTCTCTGGCAACGGACATTCTTTAACTGGTTGGATAAATGGTTGAAATAACCTTAACGGACATCATACCTGTCGAGTATCTCCTCCCAGGCGTCGCCATCAATGGTTTTTATCAAAACCGGATTTATTTTATCAGCAAGCTCAGGCTGATTTTTGCTGACAAGAAAACAGAAGTACTGTAAATTCAAGTCACTCGGGAAGACTGCAAGAACATCCTTCTTGAAATATTTGCCGACCATATATTTTATTATTGTCCTGTCCCCTACGAAAGCATCTATTAATCCAACCTCGACTGAACTGAGTCCCTCGTACATATCTTTAAATACAATATGGCGTATTTTGTTCCGTTCAAGGGTTTCCTCATATCCTGATTTATCTAATACTCCGACCTTACATTTTGATAAATCATTTGTATTCTTGATTTCCGATTGCAATGTCGTTACCGTAAGCTGTGATGAGACAACCCCGGCGGCCACAAAAAAAAGAGCAATAGCAAAAAACATCCAAAGTATGGCAAGTATCCTGCCAAGGACGGTACGCGGAATTTTATCACCATATCCGACAGTTGTCATGGTAACAAAGGCCCACCATATCCCATCCAATATTCCTTTGATGCCACGACGAAATTGCCCTGAATTATGTTTCCTCTCAGCCAGCCAAAGAATAATTGAAAAAACAGCAGCTATACCCAGGATGTAAATTAACCACCGGAAAATATTCCATGACATGAGGTTTTGCATGACACGAATAAATGGAGAAGTTTTATCCGGCCTTGTTGCTATTCCCATGTTGGAAATATAAAACGGTAAAGTCAACCTGTATTTCTTCAATCTTTCATTTGTAACAGTGAATGGGCATATCGACAGGTCAAGCTTTCCATTATTCAGGTCTGCCAGAATGCTGTCAGTTGTCTGATAATTCTGGATCTTATAGTCAAGTTCAAGGGAATCGCTCATTATCCTCCATAAATCCACACTAACTCCCGAGAGTCTGTCGTTCTCAAAGAAAATATACGGCGGACATAAAGTGATTCCGATCCGGAGTGGCCTGTTATGTTCACCTTTAAGAGAAAGTGCCTGAAATACTGGTAATAAAATCAATATTAATGCGACTACAAGTCGTTTCATATTTTAGAGAAAATATTATTTCCCGCGACCCTGGATGATGATAAGGATGGTATAGATTAATATCTTGAAGTCCATTGCAAGCGACATATTCTCGATATAAAGAATGTCGAATTTCAGACGTTCGATCATCTGCTCAAGATTTTCGGCATAACCATATTTTACCTGTCCCCATGAGGTAATCCCGGGTTTTACTTTATGAAGAAGACGGTAATGAGGAGCCTGCTGTACAATCAGATCGATATAAAACGGGCGTTCAGGCCGGGGTCCTACAATACTCATATCTCCTTTTAAAACGGTATAAAACTGAGGAACTTCATCGATCCGGAATTGTCGCAAGAACCGTCCGAATTTCGTAATACGCGGATCATTCTTTGAAGAAAGCTGGGGACCGTTGAGTTCGGCATCTTCAAACATGGTTCTGAACTTATGCATTATGAACGGCTTGCTTCTCAATCCCAGCCTCTCCTGTGAATAAAATACCGGACCCGGAGATGTTAGTTTTATCAGAAAAGCGGTAATAATCATAACAGGAGAAAGTACAATAAGGCATATTATGGAAATTATAATATCAAATATCCGTTTCAGGGACATTTGCCAATCGGGCATCAGGTCGGGGTAGATCTGGATAAGAGGTGCGTGGAAGATCGAGGTTGTCTTGACAGAACCCATGAGGATATCTTGCATAGCAGGAATAATTTTTATTACGACGTCTGTATCTTCAAGTTGTGTAATAATGTTCTCTATGGTGTGGTTTTCCGAATGTTCAATGGCAATGATTACTTCTTCAATCTTTTGTTCCTTCACCACCCGGTTCAGATCGTGTAATCCTCCAAGATGTACGAGGTGATCGGCAAGTTTATAACTGTTGTATCCTTCGACACTGACAAAACCGATGAATTTATTCCCCGATGATTTTTCCTGGTTCTCGATTTCCTTGTAGATGGAAACTGCATTCCCGTTGCTTCCGATCATCAGTGTATTGAAGCCGATGATTTTGTGATGGATCTTATATGCGGCAAGGGATGTAAGTGTAAAACGGAAACCTGCAGTAAAAAACAAATGGAGAAGAAGCAGGGTAAAGAAAAATTCTGCATAGGTTCGCTGTGTGATGATGACATCATCAAGGATTAGAGAAAAAAATATTATTGTAACCCCGATAAAAGTTGTGATCAGAGTTTGTGCAAATTCCTTGAGCCTGGCTTTCCGGTATATTTTCCTGTAAGTTCCGATAAGCAGGTAAAAAAACAACCATGCAAGTGGGATCAGGAAAATCCCGATATAAAGTTTTTCATCCTGAAGCACGTCCTGAAAATGCGAAAAGATTTGAGGATCGACAGCGAACTTACGGTAAATGAAGAACAATGACCATGCAATGAACGCAGCAAAGTAGTCCGCTATAACGTATTTTATGACCTGTAATCGCTTGTTCACTTCAAAGTCAATATTTTAAAATTATCGAAAAGGAGCAGATTCTGCTCGACTCCTGCTTCCTTAAAGGTACCGAGATAAACCCTGTAGGTGTACCCAGAATAGGAATTTAACGACGTTGTAAGATCGACATAAATTTTCTTCCAGGAATTATTTGTCGGATTCAAATTGATTATAGGCACCTGATACAGGCTGGTTATTCCATATACGATAATTCCAAGTGTAAGGATAGTGTTTATATTGAAATTCATCTCGAGGTACACCGGTGCTGACGGTATAGGGTATTCGTCATGTGTCTGTGCTTCAAAGAAGTCATGGGCTGAATCAAGTACAACCATTCCCGAATGCAATCCTTCGTCCTTGAAAGTCAGAGGAGAACCGGCAGGCGTCCTCTGAATAAAAGCTGAACTGCGTTTTGTAGTATCGAGTGTAAAGGCCACACCTTCAAAACTTTCGAGCCATACAAAACTGGCTGCGGTCTGATAGACCGTTTTTAAAACCTTAAGTTTAGTGGTACTGTCGGGAGTCAGCTTCGTCCTGGTTATTACAGGCTGGTAATATTGATACGGAACCCTTGTGGCAGCAATTCCGTTCTTTTTGATACCGGGGAAAACAGATACCGTATGTATCCCACTGGAGAGAACCGGCACCCATAAAGGCATCTGGAAAGCCCCGATAAGAACATCATCCACATATATCCATGCATCAGTGATGTTCTGAGAATTGGTTCCCTGCGACGTAAAGTTGGTAGTGATATAGATTGAATCAATGCTAAGGTAGGCAGGAATTTCCTGATCACCGGAAAATTTCTCACAGGAAGTCTGCGTCAGGGAGAGAATGAGTAAAAAAGACAAGAATGGTAGAGCTTTCCGGTATATCATAGAGTGAGATTTATTCAATCCCGTAGTTTTAACGATCATTGCAGGCGGATATTGCTTAGTTTATAAATAAAAGTAATCAACAAATAATGAACAGGAATCATGAAATATCAGCAGAGGCAGCATTGATCTTTTCGATAATCTTATGAGCAACTTCCAGAGCAATGTATCCGTCGTTGATAGTAACGGAGGGAAGAGTATTGTTAATGATAGCTGAATAAAAGCTTTCCAGTTCTGTTTTGATTGCGTTTACTGGCTTGACATCGGGCTTATCAAACAATATCTGCTTTGTGCCTTTTCCGGGTCCCATGTCCAGAATAAATCCTTCAGGGGATTTGCTTACAGGATCGACATCCTTGATCCGGACGAATTCTACTTCTTTCTTCAGGAAATCGACAGAGATATATGCATCCCTTTGGAAGAACCTTGATTTTCTCATATTCTTAAGGGATATACGGCTTGCAGTAAGATTGGCGACACAACCATTGTCAAATTCAAGGCGGGCGTTGGCAATATCGGGTGTATCGCTGACCACCGCCACGCCACTTGCACTTATCTTTTTGATATTAGCCCTGACTACACTTAAGATGATATCGATATCATGGATCATCAGGTCAAGGATTACCGGTACATCCGTTCCCCTTGGATTGAATTGTGACAGCCGGTGACTTTCAATAAACATCGGCCGGTCAATAAATGATTCAACTGCAAGAAAGGCCGGATTGAACCGCTCAACATGACCGACCTGTACCTTTACGTTTGCTTCATTTGCAATCTTGATCAACTCACCCGCCTCATCGATACTCGTCACAATCGGTTTTTCGATGAATACATGTCTGCATTTCTTAAGTGACTTTGAGGCACATTCAAAATGAGAAATAGTCGGGGTAACTATATCTACAACATCAACTGCATCAATCAACGAATCAGGAGATACGAATTTAGTTACATTGAATTCCTTCTCAACCTTAGCAGAAATCGAGGGGTCGGGATCGTAAAATCCTGTGAAATCAAATTCCGGTATTTCTTTGATACATTTGATATGGATCTTTCCTAAATGTCCCGCACCTAATACCCCTATTTTCAGCATAATTATTTTTTTTTGTAAAGGTAGTTTTTTTAAAGCAACTGATTTTAGTATTTTCGTCAAAAAATTGGACGTTTCACGGATGATGGCTTCCCGACTTGATGATACATACAGACACCAGGGGTTAAGAAAACAACTGATTCAGAGTATTCACCTTAAAGGAATTACTGACCAGAAGGTTCTGGATGCCATGGAGAGAGTTCCCAGACATTTTTTCTTCGATTCTTCATTCCTGGAGTATGCTTATGAAGATAAACCTTTCCCGATCGGAGCTGGTCAGACAATTTCACAGCCATACACCGTTGCATTCCAAACCGAACTTCTTCAGTTAAAAAAAAATGACAAGGTAATGGAGATCGGTACCGGTTCAGGATATCAGGCCTGTATCCTGGCAGAAATGGGAGCCAAGGTCTTTACCATTGAACGTCAGAGATCGTTATATACCAGGACCAGTAAATTCTTACCTTTGGTCGGATACCCGAGAATCAAGACATTTTACGGTGATGGTTATAAAGGGCTTCCGCCCTTTGCTCCCTTTGATAAAGTGCTTGTAACGGCAGCCGCTCCTCACATTCCCGAGCCACTTATCGGACAGATGAAGATCGGTGGTATTCTTGTGATTCCAATCGGAATTGATGTGCAAACCATGACAACTATCATTAAAACATCAGAATCTTCATATGAAAAAGAAGAACACGGCTTATTCCGCTTTGTGCCGATGTTGGAAAACAAAGCGAAGGACAAATAACAGTTAACATGAAAAAAATTTTACTACTGATTGTACTCTTCGCAGTTGCGGGCTGTGCAACAAAAAAAATCAATTTCGACCAGCTTCAGGACAGGAACGGTATTTATTATCTGACAAATTCCGAAAAACCTTTCAGTGGTGAAGTTGTGGCATATGCAAACGGACGGGTTGAATTTGAGGGCGATCTAAAAGATGGGCTTCGGGAAGGGATATGGGTATATTACTACCCTTCAGGCCAAAAGAAAGCGGAAGGTGCGTATACCTATGGGTTAAAGGAAGGCACCTGGACATATTGGAAAGATAACGGCCAGCAGGATGTGATTGAAATCTATAAGATGGGTAAAAGGCTTGGCAACGACGGTAATCCTGAACCTGAAACCGCAAAAGCGGATTCACTGCCCGTAAAAACGTCTGAAGAACCGGTGGTGAAGGTTACCGAGCACAAAAAGGAGGAGCCTAAAAAACCCAAGCCTGTTGAATGGGGAAGGTTAAGCGGTGGTCCGGTAAAATATCTTGACGGGATTCCATATACAGGACCAGTTATCAAACATTATGCAAACGGAAAACTGGAGCTGGAGGGGGAATTCTATCAGGGACGCAGATCAGGAAAATGGATTTTTTATGACCTGTTTGGTAATCCAAGGATCAGGTATTACTGATCAGCCTTTGCCTTATTCTTTTCCAGGCAGAGTACCCGATTCCGATTGTCATAAGGATGGTTCCGATCCATAACACATTGATATATGGATTCATGATCACTTTGATGACAATATATTCCGGATCATTTCCCACATGAGCTATGTATGTATAATAATCGCGGTTAATGAAATGCCGGGTTGAAGGATTATAGACCGCCCCCATCCGGGGATGAATATTGACCGAAGGGAATAGACTGAATTCTTTTAAAAACTTTCCATCCTTATAGCTTAAAAAATCGACCCGGTAATCGGTCTCGTTGCCCCTTGGCTTATTATTCACATAAGTCACATAAAAGCCACCCATATATAAGGTGTCGTTCTTTACCAGCATAAGGTTTTCCGCGTTGCTTTTCTCATCTCCAAGATCATATTTGGAAGTATTGGAAGAGATCGTCTTTGAATTCGAGAAAGTAATTATTGTCCCTAATAAAAAAACGGCGAATCCGGTATGGGTAATGATAGCCCCAATATTCCGCGGCCTGGAAGTCTGGAACACCAGATTATAAATTGATGATATTATTGAGAACAGGATAAAGAACAGAAACAGGATGTAATTCATTTTTGTAATTATCCCGCCGGCGATGAAAGGGATACAGAGAATAAATGATATACCTGCCGGTATCAAAACCTTCCTGAAGAAAATCTCTGGCTGGTTGGTCGAATAATTCAAGAATTGGCAGAAAGCAATGAATCCGGCAATCAGTAAAGCAAAAGGTGTTTGCCACCTGTTATAAAACCCGACTGAATCAGCGGGAGGAGCAATATCAGTCCCAAAAACACTGTTGAAGACCGGTATCGATGTTACGAAGATAATCTGAAATGCACCGAGGGCAACTATTATCGAACCAAGAAACATCCAGAATTCACGGGAAAGAAGCTCTTCTTTTTTCTTGATATGAAACTGTTTCGCATGCAGAATAATCATCACCACCAATAGTACCAGGAAAACTATAAGGAATATCAGAAGCTGCGCCGTCATTCCGTTATCGCCGAATGAGTGTGCCGATGTATCGGCCAATACACCGCTTCGTGTGAGAAAACTTGCATAAAGGACAAGTATGTAAGACAGTCCCAGGAACAGATAAGATGAAAAGAGGGCAAAATGCTGTTTCCGGGCAATGACCATGAGGTGTAAGCCGGCGACCAGTGTCATCCAGGGCACAAGAGATGAAT
>Ga0172367_10006173_pt1 | contig 14194 bp, 12 predicted proteins | sample Lak10m_FD_114542 | JGI IMG/M metagenome (GOLD analysis project Ga0172367, IMG submission 114542) | Freshwater microbial communities from Kabuno Bay, South-Kivu, Congo - kab_022012_10m | ecosystem: Environmental > Aquatic > Freshwater > Lake | place: Democratic Republic of the Congo: South-Kivu... | reverse complement strand
TGATTATTTGCCAGAGGCAGAATAACGATACCTTTTTCCCTTAAAGGATTTAATGTTGCATCAGGAATAATTTCCAGATCTGGAACGGAAGGCCAATCCGGCACTTTCTCCTGCCATTCTGTGATAGATGCGCTTTCCTCATTCACCTTCAAATCTTTTAATAATAATTGCGATGAGGCACCTTCGTTTAGCCAGGCCAGCATAATCTTTTTTTCCTGATCTGTCAATTGTGCTTTTCCTTTAGGAGGCATGTGCTGTTTGTCAGTGGATGGAAGATTCATCCTGTGTGACATTAAAGGAATTCTTTTTGCTTCCTCACCATGATAAAAACCATTTTTACCACCGCGTAAAAGGGAGGCCAGCTGATCAAGCCGAAGTTTCCCTTTTTGTTTGGACGGTCCATGACAGGAAACACATTTTTGTTCCAGTATTGGCACGACTATATCCTGGTAAACGAGCGATTCTTTTTTAAAAACGGGAGCTGCTTTTTCTTTCTCTGGCTGATTAAGTTGTAAGAAATCTTCACCATGGGTTAAGTTACCTCCTAAATGGCCCGTTATGACTACGATGATACTTAATAATCCTTGTCCGGCCAGGTGAACATAAGGTATTTTTGGAGGATAGCGATATAGTAAAGTTAATACAACAGAACCTAAAGCCAATGCAATACCCCAATTTCTATGGGGTAGTACAGCAGTTGACTCATAATCACCGGTGTCCATTAATACATATCCACTTCCAGCAGATAATACAGCACCAATACCTCCTAATAGGGTAATAAGTGGAATTGAAGCTTTATATTTTTTACCCTGTTTGTTCAGGCTGTAAATTTCCAGGAAAAAAGCCAGCAGCAGCAACGAAATGGGAAAATGTATGAGTAAGGGATGAACGACACCCATAATAATTAATTTTTTTGATAACGATTTCGAAGAAAATTCAGCATATATACGTTAATATCCCATTGGTTAGCAAGGGGTTGATTGGTGTATGGTACAACCGGCAAATACATGGGGGGACCAAATTCTGTCAGTATCGTAATCGCTTTGCCTTGCTGGTTTTTCAATTTCAATACCTCATCCCACCATTGAAGATGCGTTTGAAAGGCTTCCTGCCACTCTGGTGCACGTGGATCAGTAACCTGCGGCCCCTCGGCATGTCCTACCCGGGCATGGATGTGCCCGGTTTTTGATAAGGCCAGTGCTACAGATTCCTTCTGATCATTTAACAAAGATTCATGGACCACACACCAATGGGAAATATCCAGCGTCAGTTTCATGTCAGGAATGGTTTTCAACAAAGAAATGGTGGTAGGAATATTATAGCAAATCCTGCCTCTGTGGGTTTCGTGATAAATTGGTATGCCAGATCTTTCGGCCGGCATTAAGGTATCTTTAATTAAAACCTCAGCCTGGGAAAATGTAAAATAGTCCTTTCCGGAATGACAGTTGATATAAACCGGATTCATACCAATGGCCTGATCAATCTGTTGAATGAATTCAGTTCGGTGTTCCTCAAAAACAGATTTCCCGCTACCTGTCAGCAAACCTAGTTTCAAGTCAAATTGGGCAACGGTATTCAGGAGTAAGTCCCTTTGAGCTTTATTTCCCGGAACCCACATTTCTATACCGTCGTATCCGGCAGCTTTTGATTTCTGGCAAAATGTTACCAAATCACCATTAAACCCCCAATTGGTTGCAAAAAAATAAACCGGAACGGAAACAGGTAAGGTCGAATCAGGTGTAAATGATGGAAATGGATCAGTAAATCCAAACAGTGGGATGGCTGAGGCGGATAAAGATTGGGACAAAAATTTTCTTCTGCTTGTCATTGGTTAACTTAAAATGGGCTTTATAACCGTTCCCTCCACATCGGTCAATCGGAAAGGCCTTCCCTGGAAAGGAAACGTAAAAGTCTCGTGATTAAATCCGAGTAAATGAAGAATAGTTGCCTGAACATCGTAAACAGAAACTTTTCCTTCAACGGGATAAAATCCTATTTCATCTGTTTCACCATAAGAGGTTCCTTGTTTAGCTCCACCACCGCACATCCAGATAGTAAAGGCGTCGGCATGGTGATCTCTACCCTTGAAAGGCATTTCCAATCCATTTCTATTTTCCTGCATCGGGGTTCTGCCAAATTCGCTTCCCCAGACTATTAAGGTTTCATCCAGCAGACCTCTTTGCTTCAAATCGAGAATCAGGGCTGTAATGGCTTTGTCGATTTGATTGCATTTGTTAACCAGGCCTATTTCCAGAGAAGTATCAGTAGAATTACCGTGCACATCCCAGCCCCAGTCGAATAACTGTACAAAGCGAACCCCTTTTTCTACCAGTTTCCTGGCAAGAAGTACATTATTGGCAAAACGTTCTTTTCCTGGTTCCGTACCATACATTTCATGAATATAAGCAGGTTCATCAGAAATATTCATCACATCCGGTGCTGAAATCTGCATGTTGAATGCCATTTCATACTGAGAAATCCTGGATAAAGTTTCCGGGTCATTAAATTCTTTATAGGTTTCAGTGTTTGCCTGATTGATGGCTTCAATTGATGCTTTACGCAAATGGCTGTCGACATTGGAAGGATTGTCCAGATAAAGAACGGGTTCCCCGTGAGATCTGCAGTGAACCCCTTGATAAACAGAGGGTAAAAAGCCACTTCCCCATACCGATTTTCCAGCATCCGGATTTTGACCTCCGGACGTTAAGACTACAAATCCAGGTAAATTGGCATTTTCAGATCCCAGGCCATAGGTAACCCAGGAACCTAAACTGGGGCGCCCCAGTCTTGCTGAACCAGTTTGCATTAATAACTGGGCTGGGGCGTGGTTAAACTGATCCGTATGTACGGCTTTTAAAAAGGACAATTCGTCCGCAACACCAGCCAAATGAGGCAAATAATGTGAAACCCAGGCACCAGACTGACCTCTTTGTTTGAACTCACCGATGGTACCCAGCATTTTTGGGACTCCCCTGATAAATGCAAATTTTTTCCCTTTCAATAAGGATTCCGGACAAAGTTGTCCGTCCAGCTTTTTGAGTTCTGGTTTGTAATCGAAAAGTTCTAACTGCGAGGGGGCACCAGCCATGTGCAGGTATATTACTGATTTGGCTTTACCCGGAAGATGTGGGGTTTTGGGATGCAATGGATTTGCAGCATCAAATAATGATGCGGAAGACTGTTTGCTATGATTGGAACAAGCGTTTATGAATGGGGAAAAAGCCAGTGCGCCCAAACCCATCGAGCATTGTTTCAAAAACAATCGTCTGGTGGCAAGTTGTGCTTCCAGCATACTGGCTTCTTCCTGGAGACTTATTCTTTTGGTATTCATGATGCCATTTAATTTTTAGTAATTACTTCATCCAGATTTAACAGTGCGTTTGCTACCAGGGTGAAGGCAGCATCTTCTGCATCTGGATTTGAAATTTGAATTTCAGATATCAAATCCGGATGTTTCCTGTAATAGCCGGTTGATTCCTTATACAAGTTGTATAATGGTTTTAATTTATTTAGTGAAATGGGTGTGTTCAGGAGTAGCTTATATCCAAGTTGAATACGCTCCTGGACAGATAAACCATCAGGTTTCCTTATTTTTTGGGCTAAATGGGTGGCAGCCTCCATGAAAACGGGGTCATTTAAAGTAACCAAAGCCTGAAGAGGTGTATTGGTCCGTATTCTTCTCGCGGTACAGACATTTCGACCTGTACCATCAAAGGTCAATTGAGAAGGGTAGGGGCTACTTCGTTTATAATAGGTGTAAACGGATCGGCGGTATTTGTCTTCCCCTTCACTCATTTTCCATTTATTGCCATCGTAAGGGCTCGCCCAGATACCGTCCGGCTGAAAAGGCATGACTGGGGGACCATACATTTTTGAACTTAGCAACCCGGCCACAGCCAGTGCCTGATCTCGAATTTGTTCCGCGCTTAATCTGATTCTGGGAGCTCTGCTAAGCAAACGGTTATCCGGATCTTTTTTTAATTTTTCAGGATCTACAAAAGAAGACTGACGATAAGTATCCGATAAAACCATTTCCCTCAGCGAGGATTTGACAGACCATCTGTGTTGATTCATAAATGTCCAGGAAAGGTAATCCAACAGTTCTGGATGGGAGGGGAGGGTACCCTGGGAACCGAAATCTTCCAGCGTTTCAACTATGCCGATCCCAAAAAGCTGTTCCCATAATCTATTCATTAAGGTTCTGGAAACCAGTGGGTTCTTTTTATTTGTCATCCACTGGGCTAATCCCATTCTATCTGATTTTTTTAAACCAGCCTTATGGCTGACCACAGCAGGTATACCTGGGGTGACCTTCATTCCTTTTACTTTCCAGTTTCCTCTGATGAAAACCTGCGTTGGTCTGGCATTTTGTAAGGAATTATCCATCATAACAGGTGTATTTGGCGGATTTTTCTTTAGCAAATCCCAATAAACCTGTTCTTTTTCTTTCCTAATGGGGTCATTGGCATAGCCCGGAAACGCATCATCCAGGTGAAATGCATTCAAAGTGAAACCAGACTCCATGTCAGAGGAAAGCGTTTTATTATCATATTTAAAATATAGATCGTGTTTGCCATACACAGGATTAATGTCAAAGGAAGTAAAGGCCCATTTTCCTTCAGTTGAAGGAATTTTAAAGCTTCCCAGCAACTTTCCACCTAAACTGTCGAGGTGTATAGTTAATTTTCCTGTCTTACTTTGTCCTCTTTGTTGCGCAATAAATCTGGTTTCCCCATTCAAAACTACTTGTTTAATGCGGGCTGAACTATTTTTCCGGAATACCAGATATTTGGTGTCATAAAGTTCGCTATTAATGAATATATCTGCATGGGTAGTGTATACCAAAGGCTGCAAAAATTTCAGGAAGGTATAAATCGCTTTCGCTCTTTGGGGCGTTGAAACCTTTTTAACCCATGATGTTAATTCCAGTAACTGAAGGCTGTCGGGTTTTTCATAATGTCTGATGATGGGAAACTCTTCTACCGTATCTTCATCCCGGGTATTATTAAAATAGGCTAAAAACTTAAAATATTCCTCATGTTTGATGTCTTCATAGGGATGCCCGTGGCATTGGGTACAAGCGAAGGTGGTACTCATAAGACCCTCAAAAGTTGTATTTACCCGATCAATTACGGCTGCTGTCCTGAATTCTTCATCATCTGTACCACCTTCATCGTTCGTTGGGGTATTCCGATGAAAGGCAGTGGCTATATATTGGTCTTCGGTTGGATTTGGCAATAAATCACCTGCCAGCTGTTCTGTAAGGAACTGATTATAAGGCATGTCCTTGTTAAGTGCCTGGATAACCCAATCTCTATATCGCCATATTTGCCTGTTTCCATCTTTTTCATACCCTTTACTGTCAGCATATCGTGCAATATCCAGCCAGACTGAAGCCCATTTTTCACCAAACTGAGGTAAGGATAACAGGTTATTCACTAAATGTTCGTAGGCATCTGGTTGATGGCTATTAAGAAAAGCGCTGGCAATATGATCAGGCGCTGGTAATCCTATCAGGTCCAGACTAACCCGACGAAGTAAGGTTTCCTTATCGGCAGGTCGATTTGGTTTTAAATTATTTTCATTTAATTTTTGATGAATAAAAGCATCAATAGCATTTCCTTTTTCCTTTTTTGCACCCAAAAGACTCATCCATCCCGAAGTATTAGGAACATGGACTGGTTTTAAAGCCTGATAAGCCCAGTGTTCTCCCCAGGGAGCACCCATTTTAATCCATTTCTCAAAAATGTTTAGTTCTTCCTTATCCAGTGGTTTACTGTCTGAAGGCATTCTTTCGGAAGGATCAGAATGATTAATTCGAAGTAAAAGCTCGCTTTCAGAGGGTTCTTCAAGATTTATTGCCGGTTTTCCGGATTCATTTGGCATGAAAAAGGAAGCTCTGTTCATCATGCTGAAACCAGCACTTTGTTTGACACCACCATGGCAGGAAATACATTTTTTATTGATGATAGGTTTTACTTCCCGAATATAAAAGGTTTCTTTATCCTGAATAGTAAAAATTTCAGGAAATAAGATCACTATTCCACCTAATAAAAATAAGGGTATTATCCAGCGTAACGAGTTAATCATCCTTTGATTCATTGTTTTTTTTGTTCAAATAAGGTATTTACTGAAAAGGTAAAACTTATTATCCGAAATATAAATAATTCTGTTTATTTTGTAAGCAAAATTTACCATCTGAAAGGTATGAAAAGAAGAAAAATGATTCGGCAGATGGCTGTTTTTGCAGGTAGTTTGCCCTTTTTCAGCCATGCATTAAAAGGTAATCTGGCAGGTATTAATTTTAGTAATGTTAATCTGGATAATAGCCTGGATGCCATTATTGACACAATCATTCCCGAGGGAAAAACACCTGGTGGTATTTCTTTGGGCGTGCCGGAATATGTGAAACTAATGCTATGGGATGGTGTCAGCCCCGAACAGAAAAAAACAACAGACATGGCTTTGAAATATCTGGAAAGTCAAGCCAGTATTACCTTAAGTAAGCCCGTTTATCTTTGTACGCCCGAAGAAAGAAAGCAATTATTGAAAAATGCGTTTATGCAGGCTGAAGAAAGCGAAAAGGCAGGTTTGAATCTTATCAAATCCCTGACTATAAAGGGATACCAGACATCGGCTTATTTCATGAAACAGATATTACCGTATGAAATGGCACCTAATCGATATAACGGTTGTGCACCAATAAATTAAAAGTTATGGTTCATCTAAATATAAAGGCTGCAAAAAGGCATCGGTATGATGCTATCGTAATAGGTTCCGGTATAAGCGGGGGTTGGGCAGCTAAAGAATTGACTGAGAAAGGATTGAAAACCCTATTGATAGAAAGGGGAAGAGAGGTTAAACACATTGAAGATTATCCAACTGCCAATCTTTTTCCCTGGGAGATGAAACACAGAGGGCAATTACCCCACCAGGTTATGGAGGAAAATCCGATTGTTTCAAAATGCTATGCGTTTAATGAAACTTCAGCTCATTTTTTTGTAAAGGATAAAGAGCATCCTTATATTCAGGAGAAACCATTTTCCTGGATTCGGGCTTACCAGACAGGGGGTAAATCGCTGCTATGGGCCAGACAGGTTCAACGCTGGTCTCCCTTCGATTTTGAGGGACCCTCCAGGGATGGCTATGCTGTGCCATGGCCTATTGGTTACGAGGATCTGGCTCCCTGGTATAGTCATGTGGAGAAATTCGCAGGTATTAGTGGAAATAAAGATGGATTGCCCCATCTTCCCGATGGTGAATTCTTACCCGCTTTTCCACTTAATTGTGTTGAGAAATATTTTTCTGACTTTGTAGCTCAGCAATATAAGGACAGACAGGTTATTGTAGCCAGGTGTGCACACATTACAGATCCTCAGCCCATTCATTTTAAACAAGGTAGAGCAAAATGTCAACATCGGACCTTATGTGAAAGGGGATGTCCGCTGGGAGGGTATTTTTCATCAAATGCTTCCACAATTCCCTGGGCAATGAAAACAGGGAATCTTACCTTATTAACAGATGCTACGGTTGCAGAGGTGATTTATGATGAAAAGAAAAACAGCCCCTCAGGCGTCAGGGTTATTCATACCCTGACAGGAGAAACAACAGCTTATTTTGCAAAAATTATTTTTGTAAACGGGGCGGCTTTAAATTCTAATCTGATTTTGTTGAATTCGAAATCTAATCGTTTTCCAAATGGACTTGGAAATGATAATGGATTACTGGGTAAATACATTGCTTTTCATAATTATAAAGCGGGTATAAATGCAGAATATGAAGGTAAGCTGGATGTGAAAACAGATGGCCGAAGACCAACTTCAGGATATATTCCAAGGTTCAGAAATCTGTATAAACAGGAAATGGACTTTTTAAGAGGTTATGCCACCTCCTTTTCAGCCAGCAGGAGTTCCTATACAGATACCAGCGATATTGGGGAATCACTGAAAAATGCGCTGGCAAACCCTTCATTAAATGGATATTGGCATATTGGTGCCGGTATGATGGGTGAAACTATACCCAAAATCACCAATTTCGTGACCCTGGATGAGCAACTGAAGGATCCCTATGGTATGCCTCAATTGAGAATATCGGTCGATTATGACGATAATGATCATAAAATGACGCAGGATTTCATAGACCAGTTTAGTGAGATGTTCACAAAGGCCGGATTTAAAAATCTCAAAATCAGGAATACAAATCATCCTCCTGGCCTCGATATTCATGAAATGGGTGGCATAAGAATGGGAAATGACCCTAAAACATCGCTGCTTAATAAATGGAATCAATTGCATGCATGTCAAAATGTTTTTGTTACGGATGGTGCTTGTATGACATCCACCTCTACCCAAAATCCTTCTCTGACCTATATGGCATTGAGTGCCAGAGCTGCAAATTATGCAGTGGACGCATTAAAAAAGAAATTACTTTAAAAAAAATAATTATGCGTAAATTATCATTTTTGGCTGTCTTGACTTTTTTGTTAGTCCAGCTTTTATCATTAGCGCCCGTTCAGGCTCAAAAAATGCCTAAATGGTTTAAAATTGGTGTTCAGGCTTATACCTACAGAAACCACATGGGCCAGAATCCGGATAAGATACTGGATCTAATCAGGGATCTGGGTATTCAGGAAATTGAGGGTGGAGGTTCTAAAACCCTGTCAAATGCAGATTTCCTTAAAAAATGCCAGGATCGCGGTATTGCTGTTGTTTCAACGGGCTGTGATTATAACGAACTGAAGGATAATCCGGCCGTTGTGGTTGCCAGAGCAAAAGAATTAGGGGTTAAAATGGTAATGTGTCCATGGATACCTCATCAGAAGGGAAAGTTTAATCTTCAGGATGCAAAGAATGCCGTTGATGTGTTTAATAAGGCGGGTATGCTGCTTAAAGAAAATGGCATAACGCTCTGTTATCATAATCATGGTTTTGAATTTCAACCATATATGGATGGAACCTTGATGGATTATCTGATTCAAAAAACGGATCCTAAGTATGTTTCCTTCGAAATGGATATATTCTGGACTATTCATGGTGGTGCCAGTCCGGCATCCTTGTTAAGGAAATATCCGGGTCGTTTTAAAATGATGCACCTCAAGGATATAAAGAAGGGCGTAAAAGGTGATCTGACAGGTGGTTCAGGTCCTGAAAATGATGTTGTGCTGGGTACAGGTCAGGCCGATTATGAAACAATTTTCAAACTGGCAAAGAAAAATGGCATTAAACACTTTTTCATCGAGGATGAAAGTGATAAAGAAATGGAAAATGTACCTTTGAGTATCGCTTTTCTTAAAAAAATTATTCCAACGGTAAAATAGGATCGTCACCGATCCATTCTGTTGGTATTTGCTTTGAATGACGGGCACCCAGCTGGCTGATTGATTGAACTCTGCCAACCAGGGTGTCCTTCTTTTTAGGTGACAGGGATAATTTATTCATTGCCGCCTGAACACTTTCCTGTGCTTTTGTTAATCTGTCAGCAATGTCTTTTAAATCTTCTAAAAAAGCTACAAACTTATCAACCAGCAAGCCACTCTGCCGGGCAATTTCCGCTACATTTTTACTTTGTTTATCCTGATTCCAGATAAATGAAACAGTTCTAAGCGTTGCGAGTAAAGTCGAAGTGGTGACTAAAACAATATGGCGCTCCATGGCTTCCTGAAACAATCCGGCATCTGTTTGTAAAGCCAGCGAAAAAGCGGGTTCAACAGGTACAAACAACAATACATAGTCAGGACTTTTGAGTGATTCCAGTTGTTGATATTTTTTATCACCTAATTCCCGGATATGCTTTCTAAGGCTAAAAAGATGTTCCTGAAGCGCCTTTTCCTTTTCCCTGGACTCTTCCACGCGATGATACCTCTCAAAAGCAGTCAGAGAAACTTTTGCATCAATAATAAGGTGTTTCTTGTCTGGTAATAAAACTATGAAGTCAGGTCTTTGCCTGCTCCCTGATTCATTTGTTTTTGTTTCCTGTATAAGGTAGTGAATATTTTTTTCAAGACCAGCCTGTTGCAATAAGGTTTCCAACTGCGCTTCCCCCCAGTCACCCTGAAATTTTGAATTTCCTTTAAGGGCACTGGTCAGATTGACTGCATCCTGGCTGATTTGTTGATTGAGTTGTTTTAAAGAATTGATTTCCCCTTTAAGGGTATTTCTGTCGAGGGTCTCCTCCTGAAACCTCTTTTGCATATTTTCCTCAAATTTCGCAATATGCTCTTTTAAAGGATTAATGAGCCGGGTTAGATTTTCTTCATTTTGATGGGTGAATTTCTTGCTTTTTTCTTCCAGGATAGCTTGGGAAAGTTGCTCAAATTCAAGTTTTGCTTTTTCTTGTAATGCCTGAATTTCAACCGATTGTTCAGTTAATCTTTTATCCCATTCCTTATTCTGTGCCCGTACTGCTGCAAGGGTAGCGTTCAAATCTATAATTTGTTGTTGCCATTGTGCTTCATTTGCCCGGGCTTCATTCAGCTGGTCTGTGACTAAAAGATACTGGGCTTTAGGTATAAATGCATGTTGAACTTCTGCTTTTTGAAGATATTGGCTGGCAATACTTAGTTTAATGTATAAGAAACCAATCAGGAAACCAAGAAACAGGGCACCTGAAAGTAACAAGCTGATAGGTATTTCACTCATTTATTATTTTTATTTTACCTGACCAAGTTCAATAGCACGGTTTAAAGCAGCATTGGCACCTTCAATGATATGATTTTTCACCTGTTGATGTTCAAAAGAAAGCATCGCTGCTTCAGTAGTGCCTCCTTTTGAGGAAACTTTCTGAATCCATTCCCTGCAAGTGAAGTCACCTGAATTATATAATTCGGTGGCCCCAAGAAAGGTTTGGCTTACCAGTAATTCTGCTTCCGCTGGTGAAAATCCCATACCTCTGGCTGCAGAAATCATGGCATCCATAAACAAAAATACGTAAGCAGGACCGCTACCTGAGATAGCCGTTGCAGCATCAATGAATTTTTCTGAAGCAACATAGACCGTTTTTCCGGTGGTATTCAATAAATTCTGAACGGTTATGAGTTCAATTCTGGTAACTTCTTCAGAGGAGGTAAAAGCGGTCATTCCACGACCTATTTGTGCCGGTAAATTGGGCATGGCCCGAATCACCTTTTTGATGCCCAGACCCTCCTGAATCTGTTCGATTTTAACCCCGGCCATGATGGATAAAAACACCTGCTGATGGTGAACCTTATCTTTAACAGTTGCGAACATGCCTTTGGCATCTTGGGGTTTTACAGCTAAAATTACAATATCTGCCAGGGGGACACAGGGTGATGCCTCACTATATACTATTCCAATGTCTTTTTTTGAAAGTTCAGATGCGCGATCAGTTGATTTTTCCAAAATCATCATATCGTCCTTAGATGCATTTTGCGTTCTTAAAAAACTTTGCGCATAAGTTAAACCCATATTACCCCCGCCAATGATAAGTATTTTCATGATGTTAATTTTATTTGGACAAAGTTATCCTATTTTTTTTCATAAACAGTGAACCTTTAATTTTTTTAGTTGTATATACAATTAATGAGTGAACAATGAAATTGGAAGAAGAAATTAATCAGTTTGTATTTAAGGATAATTTTCACAAGGCGCATGTAAATTTATTATTTACCGCTGCCTGGTTGAATCAGAGAATCAACAGATTACTAAAGCCCTATGAGGTGAGTGCCCAGCAATTTAATATTCTCAGAATATTAAAAGGGTTAGGGAATCAGCCGGCTTCTTTAAAGTTGATTACATCAAGAATGTTAGACAGAACTTCCAATACAAGTCGGCTGGTAGATAAATTAATTGAAAAAAAGATGGTGGTGAGGACTTTCTGCCCCTTGGACAGGAGGCAGGTTGAAATAAGGATTACTGCATCAGGAATAGGTATATTACAGCAGTGTAGCGAGATTATTGAAAAAGACTTGCGATCTACCATGAATAACCTGACTGATAGTCAAGCTTTTCAACTCAATGATTTGCTGGAAATTGTTAGAAATGGTTCAGAGATTGTTGAACCAACAACATGTGAAATTGTTAAACTTTAAATAAACGCTTTTATGAAAAAAATGTCTTTGTTTTTAATGTTGGTAGCTGTTGCTTCGTTATCATTTGTTAAGCCACCAGTAAAAGTTCCAGCTGACTTAACAAAAAGTTATGTAAAATGGACAGGATACAAAGTTACCGGTCAGCACTTTGGTAAAGTAATGTTAAAAAGTGGTTCCCTGGAGTTCGAAGGAAATAATCTGGTTGGTGGTTCTTTTGAAATGGACATGACCTCTATTACAGTTGAAGATATGACTGGACAAGGTGCTGAAAAATTAAGTGGTCACTTAAAAGCTGATGATTTTTTTGGTGTAGCTACTTATCCTACCTCTAAATTTGTTATTACAAAAGTTGTTTCCAGAGGAACTCCGGGCGCCTACAAAATTGTCGGGAACTTAAATTTGAAGGATAAAACCAAAGAAATAAGGTTTAACGCGGATTTAAAAGAAAATAATGAAAATCAAACAGCATCTGGAAAAGTATCGATTGACCGTACTGATTATGATATAAGATTTAGGTCAGGTTCTTTTTTTGAGAATCTTGGCGATGTAACAATCTATGACGAGTTTGATTTGGAGATCAACTTAGTTTACAAGAAATAAGTTTTTAGGTTATTAATGTATCTGGGGTTCGGAGCGTTTTTCTCTCCGAACCTTTTTTTATTTGGTGGTAAAGGTTTTTTGGGGTTTTTAGGGTTTCTGCGTTGGGATGAATAGTATCGGATATTTGGAAATTTATCGGTATCATGGGAGAGCGAATTCAAATCGCCCCTACGGGAATGAATGTTGTGATAAAAGACCCGATGGAAAATATACAAATAAGGAAGTTAGGAAATGTGCTAAATATGCGTTAGTAGGCAGAAGGAGCGTAAAAGAGCAAATGAAAAAATTAGGGGCATGGAGCAAGCGCTTAAACGGCCTGTCCGGTTTGGTGAGCAAACAGTAACCAAACGTTGTAAATTTAATTATTTGTAATTTGTAATTACACAAAGAATAAGTCATGGAAGTATCAATTATTAAAATTGGGAATTCGAAAGGTTTTCGATTATCCAAAATAATTCAGAGAGGTATAATATTATCGATAAAATGGAATTGATTTTAGAAAAAGAACAAATCATTTTGCGTCCAGTTACCGAACCTCGTAAAGGCTGGGATAACGCATTCCAAAAAATGCATTAAAATAATGATGATCAACTACTTCTGGATGATGTTTTTGAAGATGAGAACTTTGATGAATGGAAGTAAAACAGTATCAAATAGTTTTGGTTAATCCTGACCCAACCTTGGGAAGTGAGATTCGAAAAACTCGACCGTGTGTTATTGTTTCACCTATTGAAATGAATGATAATTTACGAACTGTAGTTATTGCTCCCATGGCTTCTACAAGTAGAAATTATCCAACCAGAGTAAAGGTTAACATAACAGTCAAGAAGGCTGGGTTGTAATGGATCAATTAATAACCATCGATAAAATTCGAATGGTAGAAAAGTATGGTTCACTTTCGGAAAAGGAAATACGTGAATGTAAACGTGTTATTCAAGAAGCATTCGTTGACTAAATGTAAATCATCAAAAGTTTAATTTTCATAGTCAATTTTTCTATGCCTTAACGAGATAATTTTATTTTTGTATATCTACTTAAACCCATGAACCTTGAGTAAGCATTTCACAATACCTAATTGTACTTTCGGGGAATCAATTAACTTTACACCAATGATTTTTATTGTTGTAAATATAGCGTATATTAGATTATTGTTCACAATGCATGAACCGCTTCATGCTAAGCGTTACAAGCAATCATGACCGAAAAGATCCTGGTACATGTCATTGTAGGTGCAGAATCCTGGGTACTAATTGATGCTCAGGAGATTAGCAACCGGAAAATTTGTATATAAAGGGATAAAAGAGACCATTCAAAAGATGGATGTTTACCTCCGTGGATAAGGTCGCTGCTTTCCATTTTATGTATTGGCACCATTCACCATTCATTGACATTCAAGGGCTTCAACTTCAATAATTTTACCAAAATGCATTTTCCTGATCAAACAAATGTTGATGTTTTCAAATCCTTATTTAAAGGACGCGAAGATGTGTTTGCTGTACGTTGGGAAAAAGGAAATAAGTCTGGGTATATGCCAGCCTATTTTTATGA
>Ga0172367_10006171_pt1 | contig 14195 bp, 12 predicted proteins | sample Lak10m_FD_114542 | JGI IMG/M metagenome (GOLD analysis project Ga0172367, IMG submission 114542) | Freshwater microbial communities from Kabuno Bay, South-Kivu, Congo - kab_022012_10m | ecosystem: Environmental > Aquatic > Freshwater > Lake | place: Democratic Republic of the Congo: South-Kivu... | reverse complement strand
TAAGAATTCCATCCGCCACATCGCCTGACTATCTGGATTCCATTCGGCATATAATTGCCACCAAAGCAGTCGATATAATGATTCCCATGTCTGAGCCTGAATTGGGAGTGACAGGGCCATTACGTAAGGAGTTCGGTGAAAATCGATGTATTACCGCAGGGACAGAAGTTATCCAGGCCGGTCTTGATAAATTTGCTACAATTAATGCATTGAGAGGTTTTGGATTGCCGGTGCCGTGGACTTTTCCTTCGAATCAAAGCGTGCCGTCTGAATATCCATGTATCCTGAAAAACCGTTATGGCTCAGGTTCTCGAGCAGTTTTTCGAGTGCACGATATGCAAGAGGCGCAATATCTTGCCAACAAATATCCCGATGCAATATTTCAGGAAATGCTTGAACCTGCAGATCGAGAGATTACCTGTGCGGTATATCGGCGGCGCGATGGAGAAGTTGCAACATTACAGATGCTTCGTCGGCTTGCAGGGGGATTTACTGGCTGGGCCAAGGTAATAAAGGACGAGGAGACTGCAAGCATGTGTGAGGTTATAGCCGAGGGTCTCAATTTGCGTGGAAGCATGAATATTCAGCTCCGCATCACAGACAGGGGCCCCCGTGTTTTCGAAATCAATCCGCGTTTTTCTTCTACAGTTCTCATGAGGCATCTTATAGGTTTCAGCGATTTGTTATGGGCTCTTGAAGAAGCGGAAGGAAAAACGGTAAACTTTCCTGTATTTCCGGAGAATCAGATTATGGTGCGTATTCAGGGTGCACTGATCATTAATAATATTGTTACAGGCACGAAAGAATGATTACTATCGGCAGCAGTAAAATCGGAATCGGTGCAGCACCATTTATTATCGCTGAAATGTCCGGCAATCATAACCAATCCCTTGAACGTGCTCTGGCTATCGTCGAGGCTGCTGCACTTTCGGGTGCTCATGCATTGAAAATTCAGACATACACTCCCGATACCATGACGATTGATCTTGATGAGCGGGAGTTCCATATCAGCGATCCCAACAGTTTATGGGCTGGTACTTCGCTCTACAAGCTATACAGTGAAGCCTACACTCCCTGGGAGTGGCACAAACCGATTTTTGATCGTGCCCGTGAACTTGGTCTGATTGCTTTCAGCACACCATTCGATGCTACGTCAGTAGATTTTCTGGAAACACTCAATGTTCCCTGTTACAAGATTGCCTCTTTCGAGAATACGGATCTTCCGTTGATTCAGCGTGTAGCTGCTACGGGCAAGCCATTGATTGTCTCTACAGGTATGGCCACTGTCGCCGAACTGGATGAAACTGTCAGGGCAGCACGCAACGCAGGCTGCAAAGATCTGATTTTGCTAAAATGCACCAGCACTTATCCATCGACTCCTGAGAATACCAATCTTTTAACTATTCCGCATCTGCGTGAGTTGTTTGATTGTGAAGTGGGACTTTCAGACCATACAATGGGGGTTGGTGTTTCTGTTGCCAGCGTGTCGCTTGGTGCTACAGTCATAGAAAAACATTTCACACTTTATCGTGCCGATGGCGGAGTAGACAGCGCTTTTTCCATGGAGCAGGCGGAAATGGCTCAACTGGTTGTTGAAACTCAACGGGCTTGGCAGGCATTAGGTCATGTCAGCTATGGCCCGACTGAGGGAGAGAAGAGATCTCTCCAGTATCGCCGTTCCCTTTATATCGTTCAGGATATGAAAAAAGGCGATGTTCTGACAACCGATAATGTTCGTGCTATCCGTCCGGGGCTTGGTTTGTCAACGAAATATATTGATATGGTTCTTGGCAAGACAGTAAAACAGGATGTTGCTCGCGGGACTGCACTGCGAATGGATCTGCTTTGAGATGCTGAAGTCTGAAATTCCTTCTGAGGTGCTGAGTGACCGCTTCCTTTTAAAGCCACTTGCAGTGGATGATGTCACCGAACGTTATGCCGGATGGCTGAACGATTCAGCGACAAACGCATACATTTCCGCCAAGCTGGATCTTGCTGATTTGCGGGAGTATGTGCGGGAGCGCACAGAACGGTCGGATGTAGTGTTTTTCGGGATTTTCGACAGGATTACCGGTCTGCATATTGGCAATATTAAATTTGAACCGGTGAATGCTGAAACCGGTTATACCATCATGGGAATTCTTGTGGGGGATCCTCAGTGGCGAGGAAAGGGGGTTGCTTCTGAGGTGCTTGTCGCAAGCGCAGAATGGCTCAGGAAATATCATCGGATCGAACAAATAATTCTGGGTGTGAGTCGATCTCATAGTGCAGCTATATCGGCATACCAGAAAGTTGGTTTTGTTGAAGAATCCACTCCCGTTATTCCCGTCGTATTGCCTGAAAATATGACGATGGTCTGGCATTTAACGCCATAAATCCTTTAGGCTATAATAGATATTTTTTAAATAAAATGACTAACAATATTAAAAACTTTTAATATTGTTAGTATAAGTCAATACTGATAACATACCATTGTTATTCAGTGAGCACGAAATAATATGTTTATTATATGAAAGCAGTAATTCTTGCCGGCGGGTTGGGAACCAGAATATCTGAAGAAACTCATCTCAAGCCAAAGCCGATGATTGAGGTTGGGGGTTATCCTGTCCTCTGGCATATAATGAAAATATATTCTGTATTTGGTGTGAATGACTTTATTATATGTTGTGGATATAAAGGGTATATGATCAAAGAATACTTTGCTAATTATTTTCTGCATATGTCTGATGTGACATTTGATATGCAGTCGAATACAATGCAGGTTCACCAAATGAACGCTGAACCCTGGAAAGTCACTCTAATAGATACTGGCAATGATACGATGACAGGAGGCCGCCTGAAAAGAGTCAAAGACTATGTGAAAGATGAGAAAGAGTTTTTTTTTACATATGGAGATGGCGTCAGTGATGTTAATATTCTTGACCTTCTTGAATTTCATCGAGTTCAAAATGTTAAAGTTACATTAACAGCAACAATGCCTCCTGGTAAGTTTGGCGTTCTTGATATTGTCGGTGATAAAGTTAAAACATTTAATGAGAAAAGAAAAGGTGACGGAGCCTTTATAAATGCGGGTTTTTTTGTTCTTTCTCCTGATGCGATTGATTACATCATTGATGATAATACAATTTGGGAACGAGATCCTCTTGAGCAACTCTCTGGAGAAGGAAATTTAGCGGCCTATTTGCATAATGGTTTTTGGCAACCAATGGATACCCTTCGAGATAAAAACTATTTAGAAGAATTATGGTGTTCTGGAAATGCGCCATGGAAGATTTGGTAATTGAACGGGGAACCCGAATGATCCGGAGTTTTTGGAATGGCAGAAAAGTTCTTGTTACAGGTCACACTGGCTTTAAAGGCTCATGGCTAACCATTTGGCTGAAAATGCTTGGAGCTAAAGTTGCCGGATACGCGCTTGAACCACTTACCCAACATGATAACTTTGTGCTTACTGGTTTAAAAAATAGAAGTTATCATCATATTGGAGATATAAGGGACTATGAGCGCTTATTGCGTTATTTTCAGGAAATAAACCCTGAAATAGTTTTTCATCTTGCAGCCCAGCCGCTGGTAAGGGAGTCTTACAACGATCCGAAAGCCACGTACGATACCAATGTTGGGGGAACGGTTAATTTGCTGGAATGTTGTCGGCTGACAGACTCTGTTAAGGTGATTGTAAACGTTACCACAGATAAATGTTATGAAAATAGAGAATGGGTGTGGGGATATCGCGAAAACGATCGACTTGGCGGCTATGATCCCTACAGCTCAAGCAAGGCATGTAGCGAGCTTGTAACAGAAGCCTACAGAAAATCTTTTTTCAATCCCTATAAATTCGAACTTCACGGTAAAACTATCGCTACAGCTCGGGCCGGAAATGTTTTTGGCGGAGGCGACTGGCAGTCTGATCGTATTGTTCCAGATTGTATTCGTGCACTTGAAGAAGGTTCTCCTATTATTGTTCGAAGTCCTCATGCAATTCGCCCATGGCAGCATGTGCTTGAACCACTTTCCGGATATTTGTTGCTTGCAGAAAAACTAGCCGAAAACACTGGGGATTACGCTGAAGGATGGAATTTTGGACCAGCAGATTCCAGTTTTCTCTCCGTAGGATCACTTGTTGATAACATTGTTAATGCATGGGGTTCGGGTAGTTGGGAGGATCATTCCAATCCGGAAGCCCTCCATGAAGCCAACATCTTGAAGCTTGACATTACAAAAGCCAAATCGCACCTCGGATGGTCGCCAAAATGGGATATCAATAAAGCCATATCCGAAACCATTGCTTGGTATAAACAATACAAAGCCGGTAATGTCTACGATCTTTGCATCCACCAGATCACCGACTATATGAACGGGTGACTTTATCTTAATGCGCAAAAAATCGTGCAATTAGTGGACAAATATCTTCATCCCTCATGAAAATTATCTTCCTCGGTACAAACGGCTGGTACGACTCCCCGACAGGGAACACCATCTGCATCCTTATAGAAACCGATCAAGCATCAATACTCCTTGACGCCGGTAATGGTCTTTACAAAGCTGACCGCTACATTGGTCGAAACAAGCCAGTACACCTCTTTATCAGTCATACCCATCTTGACCATATTATTGGGTTACATCTGCTCAACAAATTCGAGTTTATGCAAGGGTTTACCATACACACACAGCCCGGCATAAAAACGGCATTGCAAACAATGTTCAGCTCAACCTACTCTTTACCATTTGCCAACCTTGGCTACCCTGTAGTATTCGAAGAGTTGGAAGGGTTCTACAAAAACCAGAGTTTTGAAGTCCAGACAGCCAAAATGGATCATTCAATTCCGACTATTGGCTTTCGTGTCAGTATACAAAATAAAATCATAACGTATTGCCCTGATACCGGTTACTGCGATAATGCCGTCAAACTCGCAAAAGAGGCAGACCTGCTTATAGCCGAATGTGCATTCAGACCTGGAGAAGAAAGTGAGCATTGGCCTCATTTAAACCCGCAGACAGCAGCAAGAATTGCCGTTGAAGCTCAGGTCAAGCAACTTGCTCTCATTCATTTCGATGCATTTCGGTATCCAACTATTGAAAGCAGGCTACAAGCTGAAGAAACAGCAAAAACCTTTTTTCCAAATACCATTGCAACTGTAGATGAGATGGTTATCGATTTTTGAATACCAATAGTGAGCATTATTTCGTGAAATTAGTACACAAAAAAAATATGACTCCAGCCGAGCGTCTGAAACAGGAAATTCTTAATAAAACCAGGGAGTACTATAACCTCGTTCATAAACCATCCCAGCAACAATCCTTTATTGCCGGACAATCCAGGATACCCTATGCTGCGAGAGTATTTGATGAAGAGGAGTTGATGAACCTTGTTGTCAGTTCTCTTGAATTCTGGTTGACTACAGGTCGATATGCAGAACAATTCGAAAATAATTTAGCTGAATTTCTTGGTGTACAATATTGCTTGCTCACTAATTCAGGCTCTTCCGCTAACCTTCTCGCATTTATGACGTTGACATCGCCGAAACTTGGTGAGCGTCGGATAATGCCTGGTGATGAAATAATTACTGTGGCAGCCGGTTTCCCTACAACTGTTGCTCCTATTATACAGTATGGTGCTATTCCTGTATTTATTGATGTATCTTTACCGACTTACAACATCGACTGTACTCAGCTTGAGTTGGCGTTATCGGAAAAAACCAAGGCTGTAATGTTAGCTCATACTCTTGGTAATCCGTTCGATCTTTCTTTTTTAAAAGCATTTTGCGATAAACATAATCTCTGGTTGATTGAGGATAATTGTGATGCACTTGGATCACGTTACCAGATCGATGGAAAATGGCGCTACACAGGAACCATAGGACATATCGCTACTTCCAGTTTTTACCCTCCTCATCACATGACTATGGGTGAGGGTGGAGCTGTCTATACCAATGATTCATTGCTTAAACGAATTGTTGAATCATTTCGTGACTGGGGTCGCGATTGCTGGTGCCCTTCAGGAAAAGACAATACCTGTTCGAACAGATTTGGCCAACAGTTTGGTGAACTGCCCTATGGATATGATCACAAATATGTCTACTCGCACTTTGGATATAATCTGAAAGTGACAGATATGCAAGCGGCAATCGGTTGTGCTCAATTAAAAAAACTGCCGGGTTTTGTGGAATCCCGAAAGAAAAACTGGCTCTTTCTAAGAGAAGGTCTTGATTCGCTTAAAGATTATTTTGTGCTTCCTGAAGCTTCAGTAAACAGTGATCCATCATGGTTTGGCTTTTTACTCACAGTAAAGGCTGATGCAGGATTTTCACGAGATCAGATTGTTCATAAACTTGAGAAAAAGGGAATACAGACAAGGATGCTGTTCGCCGGTAATCTTGTTAAACAACCTTGTTTTGACGAGATGCGTTGCAATGGGAAAGGTTATCGTGTTGTCGGAGATCTTACGGTAACAGATAAGATTATGAACAACACTTTCTGGCTTGGTGTCTATCCAGGAGCAACGGAGGAGATGATGAGATATGTTATGGAAATGGTGACAGTTATTTGTCATAGATGAATATACTATTAACCGGAGCCACAGGCTTTCTTGGCAGGAATCTCCTTACTCGTCTGATTGCCAGTGGTCATAATGTTAATATTCTTGTAAGAACTATTTCGCCACTCAACATAATTGAGTCATCTCTTGATAAAGTGAAAGTTCATGTAATCGAAGATACCAGATTTGAAGACATGTTTCTGAACTACAGAATAGATACAATTATTCATTGTGCGACGAATTATGGGCGAGGAGAATTAAATCTCTGCGATTTATTGGATGCAAACCTTATAATGCCTCTCCGATTGTTACAAGAAGGGAGTAAAGCTGGTGTACGTAGTTTTATAAATACGGACACTATTCTTGATAAATATGTGAATGAATATGCTTTATCGAAAAGCCAATTTCAAGAATGGCTTAAAACATATTCAAAGAAAATGCTATGTGTTAATATGGTTTTAGAGCATTTTTATGGGCCTTATGGCAATCAAAAAAATTTTGTCAGCTACGTTGTCAATCAACTATTAAATAAAGTTGACCATCTTAATTTGACTATGGGTGAACAAAAACGCGATTTTATATATATAGATGATGTCGTTTCGGCTTTTTTACTTATCCTTGATAAATGTTTAATGTTGAAATCTGGCTATTTGAATTATGAAATTGGAACAGGAATATCTATCAGTATCAGAGATTTCGTGGACCTTGTAAAGCAACTAACTGGTAATACATCTACCAATTTAAATTATGGAGTTATTCCTTACAGGGAAAACGAGGTCATGTTGACAGATCTAAATATTGATGCTATTAGTGCTTTAGGATGGAATCCAAATTATAAACTGAAAGAAGGACTTACAAGGATGATTGAACAAGAACGAGAAAGCCAAGAGATATGAAACTATTGATTACAGGAGGATGCGGATTTTTAGGAAGTAATCTTGCGGCTTATGCGATTGAAAAAGGTTTTGAAGTTGTAGTATTTGATAACCTTTATAGAGAAGGTTCGCGTAGTAATCTTACCTGGTTGAAGGACAAAGGAAGATTTAACTTTGAATATGGAGACATTCGCAACTATAACGATGTAAACAGTCTTGTAAAAGAGTTAAAACCTGATGCTATCTTTCATCTCGCGGGTCAGGTCGCTATGACTACCTCAATTACAAACCCGCGTATGGATTTTGAGGTAAATACATTGGGTACTCTTAATCTTTTAGAAACGGTCAGGCATAATGCACCCGATGCTGCTATAATATATTCTTCAACGAACAAGGTTTACGGGGACCTTGAGCAGTATGCTTACCGGGAATCAGATACTCGTTATGAGTGTATTGATCAAGCAAATGGATTTGATGAAACATCTTCTCTTGAATTCCACTCACCTTATGGCTGTTCAAAAGGGGCTGCTGATCAATATATGCTCGATTATGCCCGTATATTCTGCCTTAAAACAATTGTATTTCGGCATTCTTCCATGTATGGGGGGCGTCAGTTTGCTACTTATGACCAAGGCTGGATCGGCTGGTTTTGTCAAAAAGCCTATGAAGCAAAAACAGGTATTCTGAAAGAACCGTTCACGATATCAGGTAATGGGAAGCAAGTGCGTGATGTCCTGCATGCTGATGATATGATAACGCTTTATTATTCTGCACTCGAGAATATTGAGAAGGCAAAAGGAAATGCATTTAATGTTGGTGGAGGGATAGTCAATAGCCTATCATTACTTGAGTTATTTTCCCTTTTGGAGGAGTTCAGCGGTGTCAAACTTCGGTATACCACTCTTGCTCCACGAGTAAGCGACCAGCGTGTATTTGTGGCAGATATATCAAAAGCATCTAAAATCATAGGATGGAACCCTAAAGTATCTGCAAGGGATGGGGTTAAGATGATGTTTGAATGGGTTAGTCAAAGTGAAAAATAATAACTAAGCAGGATAAAAATATCAGTGATCCACTCTTGCAGTTGTTTTTATGATGAAACACGGACATAGAGATTAATATACTGTTCATCAATTAGATAACTGGTGTATGATCGAGATATTTAATTAAATAGCTACAATGTGTAAAGGATAACAATGGCGAATAAATATGAGTTAAGCATAGTGCTTCCTGCTTACAAAGAAGAAGAAAACCTGCGTAATCTATTGCCACGTCTTTTGAAGACATTGAAATCGATTGGAATCACATACGAAGTGTTAGTAATCGATACTATCCATCAAATGGATAAAACCAAAGAGGTCTGCAATCAAAATAAGGTAAATTATATAAATAGGAGAGGTGGAAATTATTTTGGATGTGCTGTGAGGACTGGAATTGAAGAAGCAAATGGTCGTTATGTTTTATTTATGGATGCAGATGGATCTCATCCACCTGAATTTATTCCTGAATTGTTTTGCTTTGCAGAACAATATGATGTGGTAATAGCATCAAGGTATATAGATAAAGGCAATACTGAAAACAGTCTTATGCTGATTTTAATGAGCAGAATTGTGAATTGGACATTCTCTGTAGTATTAAATCTGCCATGTAAAGACATATCGAATAGTTTTAAAATTTATAGAAATGAACAGCTTAAATCATTAAAATTATCATGTAATAATTTTGATATTGTAGAGGAAATGTTATATGAATTGCGCTGTATGAATCCCTCAATATTATTTAAAGAAGTCCCGTTTGTTTTTAAAAAAAGAATGTACGGCGAGACTAAGCGAAACCTGTTTTTATTTATACTGACATACATATATACAATAATTAAGTTACGATTTAGGCTGTAAGCTAATGATTTAGACGAAAATGTTAATATTTAAAATAATTAAAAATAATATACCTAAGCTTATTAGATTCAGTATCGTTGGTTCGGCAGGTGCAGCTATAAATATTGTGGTGTATTTCATTACTTCCGAAAAATTATTATTAGGTATTAATTTAAGCGCAGTCTGTGCATTTTGTGTTGCAGTAAGCAGTAACTACACATTAAACCATATATGGACATTCAAGGAGGAAAATGAAGATAATTCTATCAATTTAATCCAATTCATATATTATATTCTTGGCAATATTAGCGGCCTTATAATCAGTCTCGCTGTTTTAAATATTGTCGTTGCATTTGCAGGGTATAAAAGTCATTATTTCGGTCAAGCCATAGGCATTACGGTAGGTATGCTTTCAAATTTTATGTTTACAAAAAAAATTGTTTTTAAGGATCTTGGAGCAAAAATATCTTCATAGTATTCAATTGATTAATATTGATTTGAAAAGTGAGTTATGTAGTTTAGGTCTAACATGTTTGTCGATTATAAAGATTGAATTAATTATAGGTTTTGATTTTGAGAATGAATAAAGTTATGTATAAAAAAACTAATTACGATTTATATATATTCTTTGCCCTATCAGTATTGTTAAATATTGACAGGTTTATTATGGGTAAGTATGGCCTGCTAAGATGTAATGATTTAGCTGATATGTATGTTGATAAAATATATTACTTGGCTAATATCTGGGGGAAAAGCGAGCTGTATTCATGGGGCTCTGTATTACTAAGGGGATGGCCAATTGAAGTAAGCAGCATAAGTCCAAAGCATTTGTGTGTATTTATAGCTACAGTGATGCCTATAGAATATGTAATGCCTGTTCTGCATTGTATTGTGACGTTTTCAATTTTAAGTGGTGCTTATTATTTTGTTGGAAGTATTATGGGTTTTGAAAGGAAAACAGCTTTATTCGGATCATTTTTATTAATAAGTATTAATTATTGGTACAACGAAAATTTAATGGTTACGGCTATTCCTTTATTGCCAATGCTTATTGTATCTGTAGCAGTAGGTAGGCAAAATATAGGAATTGTGTATAGAATTGTTTCAATATTTCTGATAATAGCACTATCATATCCGCCTTATGTTCTTCCGATGATGCCGATATTGCATTTTGTAGTATTAATAATATATTCAAAAGAAAATAACATAAAAGCCCATATATTATATGCAACAATATTTTGGTTTGCATTTATATTATGGCATTTCCAGTCATTAACAGGTTACGCTATGCTATGGGGCGATTCAAACCGATCTATATGGGCGCCAAATATTCAAAATGAATCATTTATAAGCGTATTTGTTTCATTTCTTTTTAGTCAAAATACACTTTATCCAGCGTTTATATTGTTTGCTTTTATTGGGAAGAGAACAGTCAAACATATTGGCTTAGCATTACTTATTATTTTGATTTTATTATTTATCACCTCAGTAAACCAATCAGAGATATATAACGTAATCCAAAAGGAATTTAAATATATCACTGTTTTCTCATTTATATTTAGTCGATTATATAATGTTATAGGGCTTATTCTTTTTATTGTGTCGGTTATAATTGCTGAATCTGTATCATTGAAACTATATTCATACAGTAATAAAAACAACACAATATTTTTATTACTGATATCATTAATGACTATTGCTGTATTTAACAAGACGAACGATTATGTTGTTGCCTTTATGTTGATATTTCTTTCACTTATTACCTATCTTTCTCTATTTGTTTTTAAATTTATAAAATATGAGCGCCCTTTCTTATTATTTGTTGTACTGTTTCTTTTAATCGCGCCTTTTCGAGTTGCATATAGCGTAGTTGGAGAGGGGTTTCATCAGGCTTCTTTGTTTGAGGATCCATTTATATACAAAAGTGAATTGGAAGTATATAGGATCGCAACGGTTATGGATGTTCCTTGGTCACAGAATATATATGCAGCACAATCATCTATTAAGGGCTATGAGACATTTGGTGGAATCTCAGTATTTTACAATAAAGACGATGCGCTCTCATGGATTGATAATATTTACAAACCTGATCAATTGGATAATAAGGAATTAACTGCATTTAAAGCATGGAATAATAGAATTGAAATAACTAATCAAAATTTTAACACAAACAGTGATGCGATTATAAAATATTTTGCAATTAATAACGTTGAGTTTATAAGAAGTCTCAGTCCGATAAATAACTCGATGTTAATGCTTCATGATATTAAAATAATATATCTGCCTACATTGAAAAGCCTTGCTCTTAACAGGCCGTCTATAAAAAAGACATATTATTTGTATAAGATAAGAAATCCTAAAAGTCGAATTCTATCTGTACCGGCGTATTTGGTGAATAATCAGGCTACACATCCCTTTAGATATTCAGATAATCATTTTGATGATAAAATGATTCAAAACGCGATAAATGTCCCATTGCTTAAGTATTACCCCGGTAAACTTAACTTCAATTATAATTCAAAAAACGATAATAAGTTGATCGTTAGTAATAATTATAACAGTGATTGGCAATTGTATATAAATGGAATTAATAAAAGTGAGGCGATAAGAAAAGGACCTTCAGGTTCCATTGAAATATCCCCGTTGAAAGGGTTTAATAATTATTTATTGATAGCTATAAGAAATACTCACAAGGAAGCTATTCTTAATGCTATTTCGGGTATTATTTTAATTGTGTTATCAGTTTATTTGCATAATAAATCACGAAACAATCCTTTACAGCAAGCTTAATAATTGTTTAAATAATTATAATTATGAAAATAAGAATTATTCAGTCGAAAAATCATCCGGTTCAAAGTAATAACGATGTTGATTTACCGGTTATTTATCAGGAAGATAATACGCTTATTCAAGGATCAGGGATATTGTATAAATGGACTAATAATATAAAAAATGAAAAATATATAATTTATGGTGATATTGTTGGTATAAGAAGAGCAGACGGTACGATATCATCATCTTCTTCATATGTAAATGAAACGGAAATACTTGAAGATTTTGGGCGAGTGTCCGAGATTGAAGGGAGATTCGTTATTATAAAATTATCAGCAAATGGATCATGTCAAGTGTGGACTGATCAATTTGGCAGGATTGATATATATATTCAGGTAATGAAAAATTCTGTAGTGCTATCAAGTGGTATTGATTTATTACCTATTGCAACTGATTCTGCAAAGCCACTGCTTGATGCTGTTGGTTTAGCTCATTCCTTAACTGTTTATGGCTCACGACCGGCAAAACAGCATACGATATATAAAACTGTTTCACGCTTAGGTGTAAACCAGGCTATTCAAATAAAAGAAGCAAATATAAACATACTAACACAAAAAATAAAATTATCAAGTACTGTTCCTAATTATTCCGATCACGATTTAAATCGTTATTCAGATAAGTTTATTGAAGCGATAAGAGCAAGGGCATCTGTAAATGGTAATGTTGTATATTTATCATCAGGATGGGATTCAACGTCAATTCTGGCAACATTAGTGCATCTATTTGGAAATCGAAAAGTAAGAGCTATTATCGGCAGAATGCGTTATTCTGACAGGAGCGGAGTGATAAATCAGTACGAACTGGATAGAGCACATGCTATTGCAGAATATTACGGAGTGCATCTCGATGTGGTAGAACTCGATTATAGGCATAATGCTGCTAATGTTTTGGATAAATTACATGAATTGTTCAAGTCACAACAGTTTGCAAATCTTACAGGCTTCAATCACTGGTTATTAGCAGAAGGAACTGCGAAAACATCAGAAGGTGATGAGGTGGTTTTTGCTGGAGAAATAAGTGATGGCGCACATAATCTTGGCTTTAGTCAATTTGTGTCAATATTTCATTCTGCTTCTTTTGATTTTAGAGAGTATAGCGATAAAATGGCATCATATCTTTTTGGCCCAACTTTTATGGAGCAAATTGAAAATGGTAAACATGAAGCCGATCCTGTATGGAGCCTTTTCAAAGAGCGTAACAATGGAGCTATTTTTGAATCAGTAGCTGAAGGTAAGCTAAATATAAGGAAGCAGCTACTTACCAGTTTCTTTTTAAGAAATGGCCGTATTCCTCTTTATTCGCTTGAAAATACTAAAATATTGACACCGGCTGGACGTAGTCAATATGATTCTGCATCACAAGCTGTATACTTGAATGAAATAGCATCACAAGTTGATTCTGATAATCTTTATGCTGCATATCTTCATTTATATAACTCATTTCATTGGCAAGGGTCCACAGTTTCAACATTGGAGCATACGGCTGAAGCGCATGGCTTGAAATGTGCAATCCCTTTTCATGATAGTAACGTTATAGAATTTCTTTCTGCAATGCCGGAAAGCTGGGGAAGAGGACTTGATCTTAAACCTACAAAGTATCCATTAAAATGGATGCTAAAAAACAGAATTGATTATCCATACCATTTGCAGGTAGGCCCTCATTCATACCTTTATGATGTTAATCCGGCATTCACTCATGGAGGAGAAATTCTTTATGCATCTTCATTTGTTGATATTTTTAAAACTAGCTTGAAAAGTAAAAGATTTATTAATCAATTAGATGCTACAATGTTTGATTGTGATTATATTAACTCGTTAATCAATCACTATCTGAACGGGGAAGAGTTAATAGGAAAAGATCAATCTGATCTCATGACACTGTCCGTGCATTCCTTAATTGGTACTTATGGTGAATAAAAGAATATCACACAATCTGATTGAAATATTGTAATAATTTATATGCAATCTAAAATAAAAATACCCCTATCTATTCAAAAATCGCTGAGGTGTCCTGTTTGTAAAGAGGAACTTAGTCGCACGGGGGAACTGTTCATATGTAATAATTCTAAATGCAATGCAC
>Ga0172367_10006170_pt1 | contig 14195 bp, 19 predicted proteins | sample Lak10m_FD_114542 | JGI IMG/M metagenome (GOLD analysis project Ga0172367, IMG submission 114542) | Freshwater microbial communities from Kabuno Bay, South-Kivu, Congo - kab_022012_10m | ecosystem: Environmental > Aquatic > Freshwater > Lake | place: Democratic Republic of the Congo: South-Kivu... | reverse complement strand
TTTAAAAGAAAATTCTGCTTCTGGTTTTTGGTTTGGTTCAAAAAATATTATTGCTGTTTGTTTTCCATCACTTGCTTCAATCCATTCAATATAATGTTTTTCTTCCATTGGATGAGGAATTGAGCCAACACTTACTTTATTTCCTTTTATTATTGGGATGTGTTTCTCTGTTGAGGCCTCAACAGTATTTTCTTTTTGAAGTTTCATGGGTTGACCGCAGCAAACTAGTTGTCCTCCAGCTTCGTGTAATACCTCTACTATGTTTCCGCATACTTCGCATTTGTAAATTTCTTTTTGTTTGGTCATTGTGATAGTTAGGTAGATTAAGTTTTTAATATTTTACCTTTCAGCATTTTTCCATAATACCTCATAAATTTGCCTAAAAGAATCTACAAAAGAAGGATGTTTAATTACAATAATGGTCGGTTTGTCTTCCTGTGAGAATAAAATAACTTCCTTATCAGTTATGCTTAATCCTATTTTAGTTATATCTGGTAAATATCTTACAGTATTCTCTTTTTTATCTATTTTTTTTATGTCTTTATTTGGATAAATCATCATTTGTTTTATCTTCTTGTTTTTTCTTATTTTATGGTAATTGTCTAATAAGGATTTATTTTTTAAGTCTATACCTAATCCCTGTACTGTGGAATTGGAATTTAAATTATTAATTATTGAATTTGAAACTTGTTTAAGTCCATCCCAACCTTCATAAGCTTCAAAAATTACTTCTTCACCCTCTTCTTTTAAATTCCTTAATTTGGGAAGTATTTGTTTAACAAGATTTTCTTCTTCATCTAGCTCTTTCTTTTTCTTTTCTATGTAAGTAAGTATACTGGAGGGATTATGTAATTGATATTGGATTTTGTTATTTTTTTTAAATAAGCTAATTAATCCTTTTTTTATTAATTTCTCGGCTACTTCTTGTGTTTTTGAGTAGGAAATATCTGCTTTTTTTGAGAGTTCTGTCTTAGTTAACGGGCTTTTTTTTAGAAGAGCAAAATAAATTTTATTCTCCCCTTTTGTTAATCCAATTCTACTTAAATCTTTTATTTCCATAATTTTTAAAAGGTAAGCATTATTAAATACCTTTCTATCTAAGCCCCCTTAGGGGGGATACATATTTTTAAATCATTTTATTTGTAATTTATTATGAATAAAAATATCCTCCAATTGGAAAGTGAAGGGAAAATATATTTTTTAATCTCTAATGAATGGAATGAAGAAACAGATTTTAAATTATACAACTTTGCTAAAGGATATTCTTTATCGAAGAATTTACATTCTCTCTTATTAGATTGTAAATATCAAAGTTCTTTGAAAAGTATGAACTTTAAATATTCTGAATGGTTAAAAAATCATAAGAGTAATTTTGAAATGTTTATACCTTTTTTTATTGAAAATAAAGCTAATAAATTTTCTTTTAATGATGCTGATGATAATTATCTAACAGATAATTTGCAGGTTTCCCCTCTTTATTCTAGGAGGGGGGTTCTTAATCATACTTATTATGATTATTTAAAATATCTTTCGAGGGCTTTTGTTACAGGAATTTTAGAAGATTCTTATCATTCTTTTTTAGAAAATGCGTCTAAATCTTTTGATTTAATTTTTCTTAACCTTCCTTCAGAATCTACTCTTATAACACAAGCAATGTTACATGATGAAGAATTAGAAAAGAAAAATTTAGATTCTCTTATCTTTAAACCTCAAATAAACTTATCTTATCCACCTTTTTAATTTTGGAATTGTATTCATTGCGATTTCTCTTGCTTTATCTTCAGGCATCCAGAGCTTTTTAGACATTTCAATACCAACCTTAATTTGTTCTTCCATTGTTCTGTTCGGATGAACAAAGGTTCCATCCTTAAAGCAAAATTTGCAATATTCTTCACTTAGAGTATTATCCTTATTTGTGCCTTTATTTTCTTCTTTTGTTAATGGCATTCCGCAGCTTTGACAAATTTGAACACTTCCCATTTAATAATTTTCCTCTAGAACTTCATAATAGGCTTGAGGATGTTTACATGCAGGGCAGGCTTTGGGGGCATCTTTGCCTTCATGAACATATCCGCAATTTCTACATTTCCATTTTACTACTTTATCTTTTTTGAAAACTTTTCCTTCTTCTACGTTTTTTAATAATTTTCTATATCTCTTTTCATGTTGTTTTTCTACTTCTGCAATTTCTTTAAATGAGTCTGCAATATCCTTGAAACCTTCTTTTCTTGCTATTTTTTCAAATTCAGGGTAGAGTTTTGAATGTTCTTCTAATTCTCCATTTGCTGCAGCTAAAAGATTTTCTTTTGTTGTGCTTATTTTTCCTGCAGGATAACTCGCAGTTATTTCAATTGGCCTGCCTTCTGATTTAGCGAGATATTGAAAAAATATTTTTGCATGTTCTTTTTCATTATCTGCTGTTTCAGTAAATATTGCTGAAATTTGTTCATAACCTTCTTTTTTAGCAACGGATGCAAAATAGGTATATCTATTTCTTGCTTGACTTTCTCCAGCAAAAGATTTCAATAGATTTTTTTCTGTCTCACTTCCTTTAAATTCCATTTATTAGATAGATTAAATGGGTTTAAATAATTTTTTAAGAATGGATTTAGGCAAAAGCTTTCTCTAATGATTCTTTTCTTTGTTGACTTAATTCTGAACAACTTTCTTCCTTTTTGCTATTTGCTAAATTTTGTTCAGAAGTAAGTTTAAAAAATATTTGGGCATCTGGAAGATTTTCTATTCCCTTATCTCCAAAAGGAATTTTACTCTCATATTTTTTTAAACATTGTTCTTTTATCTTCTCAAGGTTAGGAAGATATTCTCCTTCGAGTATTTTTTGAACTGCTTCAAAGTATGGGGCTAATTCTTCATATCTTCTAAGGTAACTAAATGGATTTGACATAATCGTGTTTAATTGGGTTCTATTTATAAATTTTTATGCTCTAAAGAATTATTATCCTAAACTTACTTTCCTCTACCCTTTCTTGCCCGTACAGATGGTCTTACTTTTGAAGTAGGACTCTTGTTCTCCAATCCTCTTGATTTCTTACCCGCAGTAGTAATTCCTCTTTCTGGTCTATTCTGATTTTGAGGTTTAGTTATCCAGTTTAATGTTTTATCGTTTTTTATTTCTGGCCTTTGAGGGTCAACGCAGATTACTTCAAAGAAATAATGTTTTCCGTCTTTTCCAATTTCATAGGAATTTAATACTTCTAAATTTGTGAACTTTTTAGAAACTCTTTGTTCTGCAATCCATTGATAAGACATTTTTAAATTTTTATTAGTATGCATTCTTTTAGATCTTCTTCCCTTATTGGGTCTTGGTCTAACATGTCCTCCTCGAACTAATCTTATTCTAATAACTACAAATCCTTTTTTTGCTTTATATCCTAATGCTCTTGCTCTGTCTAATCTTAAGGGTTTTTCAACTCTTGTAAAAACGTCTGAGGCTCTCCAGTCAATCATTCTCTCTCGAAGAGTTTTACTATCTGGTTTTTTCCAAGCTTGTTTAATATAGTAATAAGCTCCATTCGCAGAAGTTTGAGGAGCTTGTTTAACTGCTTCTTTAGCTTCTTTTTTCTGAGGCTTTTTAGTTTCTTTTTTTTCTGTCATGTTTATTTGAGATAAAATTGGTTTTTAAAGGTTTTTAATTATAAAATATAACTAAATGATCCTGCACGGAGTTGAACCGTGGACCTCTGCCGTATCAGAGCAGCGCTCTAACCAGGCTGAGCTACAGGATCTTCTGTTTTGATCTTGTAGCTTTCTTCAAGGAGGTTGAAGGTCAAGGAACCTTGGTTCCTTACCAGCTACAGGATCAGGTTAGACTAAAAAAGGAGTTTTAGAGGATTTATAAAAGTTATGAATCATTCTTTGGCTTCTAATTCAAGGGTTATAACTCCTTCTAAAAGTTGATATTTTGTGAGGGGTAAATCTATTTTTATCGATTTTTGATAAGCCTTATTTTTTGCGACGGCTTTTACTTCTAGACCTTTTTCAAGTTTAATAATTGAGATATCTTTAATAGATTCTACTCCTGGAGTTTCAAGTTCATAAATAATTTTATCTCCTAATCTCTTTAAGCTTGTTTTTGGTTCTGTTTTTTTAAACTTGCTAAATTTTTTTTGAGATTCTGTAGATAATTCTATTGGCATTATTTTTACTGGAACTTTGGGTTTGCCTTTCTCTTTTAGAGGGATTTCTTGTCCATTAATCATAATTTTCATACGTGGAGTCTTTTCTTGCGAGGAAGTCTCTTTTGCAATTTCTTTTTCCAACATTTTCATGGTTTGATTTAACATTTTTCCTAGCATTCCTCCTCCCATTCCTTGAAGCATCAGGGCTAATTCATCTTGTTGATTGATTGCATCGTTTTTTCCTAACATTCCCCAATCTTCAAAAGATTCTTGTTTCAGAATTTTTCCACAATTTGGACAAAAATTGTGAGCTCTTTTTACTCTTTGATTGCAGTTTGTACATTTATTTCTTGTCATGATTATTTATTTAAAGTTTTTGCTTTAAAAAACTTTACACTTTTATTTTTCCTTAAGATAATCCGGAATGGAAGCGATTTCATGAATCTCCTCTTTTAAGGCAGGTTTCGCCTCCTTTAATATTAATGATTCTACTTCTTTAAGGTTTTTTAATTTAGGGTTTTGCTTTATCTCTTTTATTTTTGAATTCCAAATAATTACTACTATAAATCTTGCTATTGCTCCTAAAATAAAGATGAATATTATTGGAGCGATGAACTTTGTGTTAATCATTTTTATCAATAAGGCACTTACTAGTGCTCCTAAGAAAATACCTATTCCATTTAATAGATTAAAATAAGAAACTGCAGTTCCTCTTTTTTCTTTTGAAACATTTTCATAGATAAAGCTTTTTGTTGCAAGATTAATTCCTGCCCAAGAAATTCCTCCAATTATTGAAGGAACAATAATTAAATAAATTTTTGAAGAAGAGAGAATCCAAGCAAGAGGTATTAGGGGTACAAAAAGAGAGCAGAATTTTATAACTTTATAGCTTCCGTAATAGTCACTAACTTTTCCAATAATATTTAAGGTAAACAAAGAGAAAAAAGTTCCTGCAAATATAATAATCATATAATCTAAATATCCTAAGCTTAGATTTCTTAAAAGATAGATAGCTAACAAGGGAGAAGAGAGAGCTATTGCAAAACTTAAAACAGATCGATAAATTGTGAATTTTCCAAAATTGTTTTTTGGAGCCTCTTTTAAAAATTTCCAAAAGGTTAACTCCTCTTTTTTATCAGCTTTTATTGAAGGATAATATTCTGATTCGTAAATTGCATGGCATTTAAGTCGGGTAAAAAAGGCTATTAAAAAAAGTATAGCAAAGCCGAACATGATAAGATTTATACTCTTAAAATAATCTAAGATAACTGCAGCTATGATTGCAGTTACTATTGACGTAAAACCTGCAATGAAGGTTCTTTTTGAAAACCATCTTCCTCTGTATCTTGCATCAACGATATCTCCAATCCAAGAGAAATATGCTGGATGGCTAAGATTTGAAATAAAAATGTAAACAGCAAAAAACAATGCTAAACTTAGAGGTAGGAATTGTGTTAAAATATCTTTTTGAAAGAGAATTGCAATAAAAATAAAAGGCAAGAATAATAGGGCTTCAAATAAAGTACTCCAAGTTAGTATTTTTTTTCTTGGAGTTTTATACATTAATTTGGAACCAAATAATTGACTTAAGGGACCAAGTAGTCCAGAAATAGAACTTAATAATGCAACTAATGAATTTGACGCATTAATTGCAATCGCTAATGGAGAAATATATTCATCTCCAAAGGAGCTTTTTGTAGAAGCGTAAATGCCTTCCTTAATCATCTTTCTTCTTGCTTTATGTTTTAATTCTTTTTTAGGGGTATTTTCTTTTTTCATTTTATTTTTTTAGATAAACTCCACATTATTTCAAAATACTCTAGATACCCTTCGGTAATATCTTTATTTTTTATTACTATTGCAAAAGGTTTTTCTTTATTCCAAAGAATTATTGCTACTTTATCTCTATAAATATTTATGGCTAGCTCAGAATTAATTTTTTTGGGAAGATATCTAATCTCGGAATTAGAAATTTTAGTTTTTGTTTTTTCATGATAAATTAATTTCATTTTTATTTTATTTTTAATTCTTTTTTCATTAAACCATTTAAAGTAAAAGGGGATAACATTTACAGCTTTTGATTGAGCTCCAAGAATTAAAATTTCTTTTGTTCCCTTTTCCAGTTGATCTTCTAATACGCTCTTTAATCCATTTTTTCCCTTATAAAAATTTGTTCCTTCTTTCTCTTGAGTCTTATTAAATAGATTCATCATTTCAGGAAGAATTTCTTGAATAGAATTTTCTTTTTCTTTAATCAAATTTAATATTCTTTCCGGATTTGAAGGAGAAAAGATTCTTCTATTATTCTCTATAATATATCCTATTAATCCTTTTTGGATTAACATCTCTGTAACGTCATATACTGTTCTTCTGTGTAATCCTGACCTTCTCGAGATTTGTCCTGCTAAACTTGGTCCTAGATCTAAAATAGCTTTGTAAACTAAAATTTCATTCTTTGTTAATCCTGCATCTTTTAACTGATTAATATCCATTAAATAAAGAGGTCTTAAGGATATTTAAAACTTTATTTTTGGGGGGATAAATATCACCACATAAAGCTATTAATATTTTATTTTTTAGTAGTTTATGAAAACAAAAATTGAAATGTTTAATCCCATCGATTCGCAAAATCCAATTTATCTTGGAGCAGCAGATGAAGAATTGTATAAACAAATTCTTCTTACTCATGGAGGAAGCACCTTTGCAGAAATAAAAGAAGATGGTTATAGAGCTCAAATTCATAAAAAGGGAGAGGTTATCAAAGCTTATACTCGAAGTCAAAATGAGATTATTTTACCCCTCTATCCTGAACTATACACTTCATTATCTAATTTACCCGATTGCATTCTTGATGCAGAATTAATTGGGGATTTTAAAATAGGTCATGAAGGATTTAAATCCGTTAAATCTCGATTTAGACATAAGGCAAGTGAAGAGAAAATATCGAATTATCTTAATTCTGGGTTAGTGGAGAAATTTCCATTAGCTTTGCGGGTTTTTGATACTCTCTATTGGGAAAATACTCCTTTAGTGGATTCTCCTCTTAGTGAAAGAAGAAATTATACTGAGAATATCTTAGAGAAAAAGATTATTCCTAGTACAAAAAAAACTATCTATGATTCAAGAGAGTTGCATAATTGGTTTTCTGAGTTGGTTAATAGTAATTACGAAGGTTTAGTTTGTAAAAACCCAAATGCTCCTTATAGAGTTGGGGGGAGAACTGAAGATTGGATTAAAGTTAAGAGATCTGAAACATTAGACTTATCTGTTTTGGGAGTTTATTTTGAGGGAGATACTTTATCTCAAATTCTTTGTGGAAATTATAACCCCCTTATAGATAAATTTGAAACTTTAGCTAAAGTCAATGCAAAGCGTGAAGGAATGAATTCAGACTTGTTACCTTTGTTAGAAGGAAATTTACAAAAAGAAATTCCTAGTAATATCCTAATCAATCCCTCTGCATTTAAATTGAATAAACTTCCAGAATTATTTATCAATCCTATAAAAGCCCCTGTTGTAGAAGTCTCTGCAATGAATTTTAACAAATCTAAAAATTGGCATTCATGTGGCTTGGAAGACGGGCTTTCTTATTCTTTAAGAATAGGGTGGTTAAAGAATATTAGAGAAGATAAAGATTATCGTGGAGTTGCTACAACTTCTCAAGTTATAGATCTTTATAACAAAGGAGTTGAAGAAAATGATGGATAAAAATGAAATTACTAAAAATAAATTGGAAATTTTAAATTTACTTTCTAATGTAAAGAGAAAAGGAATTGAAAATTTAGTTTCTTGGTTTAATGAAAGTGATTTTTTTGTTGCTCCTGCTAGTACAATGTTTCATGGGAATTATGAAGGAGGATTAGCTGCACATTCTTATGAGGTTTATAAGGAGTTTAAGAAAAAAATTGAAAATTATTCTCTTAATGTTTCTGAGGAAAGTATGATTCTTTCTTCTCTCTGTCATGATTGTTGCAAAATAGATTATTATATTCCTAATTATCTAAAGAGCGGAAATCTTTCAGATAGCAAACCTTACAAAACTGAAGATAATTTTCCTTTTGGGCATGGTGAAAAATCAGCTGTTTTGGCTCAAAAGTATATTGATCTTACAAATCAAGAATTAACTTTAATTAGATGGCACATGGGTGCAGAAGATAAATCTTGGGAAGATTACAAGGAAAAAGTTGAATCTACTTATCCTGAAGTGGTTTTATTTCAACATGCAGATAAAGAGGTTTCTTTAATTAGAAAAATTTAATCTTTCCTTTTACAAATATGTTTATATGTTCTTGTGAATAATGGTTTTTATGGCTAAAAAATTTTATATTACAACTTCAATAGACTATACTAACTACTTCTGAACTAGGACACGCATTTAAATACTTTTTTTAGGTTCTTTATTTTATGGCAAAAAAGAGGATTATCTCTAAAGATATTTTGGAAGATTTATATACAAATAGAAAATTATCTACACATCAAATTGCAAGACGATTTAATTGTGATCCGGGGGTTATTCAAAGAAGATTAAAAGAATATAAATTAAAACTAAGATCTCCAAAAAAGAAGATTATCATCCCAAAAGATGAATTATTTAACTTGTATATAAATAAGAATTTTTCAACTCAAAAAATAGCAAAAATCTTTGGGATAAGTTCTTGCACTGTTTATTATAAATTAAAAGAATGGGGAATTGAAACAAGGCATAAAAAGCTTGTTAAAATTAGTAAAAGAGAATTAAAAAAATTATATCTAAATGAGAAGCTATCTTGTTTGGAAATTGCAAATAGATTTAATTGTGATGCAGTAACTATCTTTCAAAAATTAAAAAAATTTAAAATTAAAACAAGAAGTCTATCCGAAGCAAGCATTATTTATCCTAAGAAAGAATTTTTAGGAGATAATAAATTAAAAGCTTATATGATCGGATTTAGATTAGGTGATTTAAATGTTAAAACAAAAACGGGGGAAACCATTCTTATTAAATCAAATACTACGAAGCAAGAGCAATTAGCTTTAATAAAAATGATTTATGGAAAATATGGGCATTGTAAAATAAGTCAAGGAAAAAAGGATTATTGCGTATGGTGTAATCTTGATAAATCTTTTTTTTTCTTGTTGCCTAAGGAAGATAAAATAGAGGATTGGATTTTAAAAGAGAATGTTTGTTTTTTATCTTTTCTTGCTGGTTATTCCGATGCTGAAGGAAATTTTGGAGTTTATAGCAAAAGAGCGAGATTTAGGGTGGGAAGCTATGATAAAAATATTTTAAGGCAAATAGCAAATAAGCTAAATTTATTAGGAATAAATGCAAAGTTTAATCTAGAGGGAAAAGCAATAGCTGGAAAGCATAATAAAGATTTTTATAGGGTGAGTATTAATGATAAGAGTTCTCTTTTAGACTTTATTAATCTAATAAAACCTTATATAAAGCATAATAAAAGATATAAAGATATGATTCTTTGTGAAAACAATATATTCGAAAGAAATAAAAAGTATATAGAGAAAAAATAAATCATGAAAAACAAAAAAACCTTTTATATAACCACAACAATTCCTTATGCCAATGCTCCTCCCCACATAGGGTTTGCATTAGAACTTGTGGAAGCAGATATCTTAGCTAGATATCATACTCTTATTGGAGAAGAGGTATTTTTCTTGACTGGAACAGATGAGCATGGTTCTAAGAATTATAAAATGGCTAAAGAAGCCGATTTGACTCCTCAAAAATTTGTGGATAAAAATTCTGCTTTCTTTAAAGAGCTTACTAAAGCTTTGGATATTTCTAATAATAATTTTATTCGTACAACAGATAAATTGGCTCATTGGCCGGGGGTTATTGAATTATGGAAAATTTTAGAGAAAAATGGAGACTTATATAAGAAAAAGTATGAAGGAAATTATTGTGTTGGATGTGAAAGATTTGTTACTGAGAAAGACTTAATTGATGGGAAATGTCCTAATCATCTAAATTTAATTCCAGAAAGAATTTCAGAAGAAAATTATTTTTTTAAACTTTCGAAATATTCTTCGAAAATAACTAACTTGATTAAGAAAAATGAATTAAAGATTTATCCAGATAAGTGGAAAAATGATTTTTTATCTCTAGTGGAAAATGGTTTAACTGATGTCAGTTTTTCAAGGGAGAAAAAACATCTTCCTTGGGGGATTCCTGTTTCAGGAGATGAATCTCAAGTGATGTATGTTTGGTGTGATGCATTACCAAATTATCTTACTGGTATCGGTTTTCCAGATAAAAAGTACAAAAAATATTGGCCTTGTAACCTTCATGTTGTTGGAAAAGATATGTTAAGATTTCATGCTGGAATATGGCCGGGAATGCTTTTGTCAGCGGGAATGGAACTACCTCAACAAATCATAGTTCATGGATTTTTAACTTCAGAAGGGCACAAAATGGCAAAATCTTTAGGAAATGTTACAAATCCCTTAGAACTTAGAAAAAAATATAGCTCTGATTCAATTAGATATTATCTTACAAGAACAATACCTTTCGGAGAAGATGGAGATTTTTCAGAGCAAGCTTTAATTGAAAGGCATAATAATGAACTTGCAAACAAATTAGGAAACTTAATTTCTAGAGTTGAGGGGTTAATTGAAAAAAATGGAATGCAAAAGTGTGAAAATGAGCTTGTTAATGAATTACATTTGGAAGAAATCAAAGATTTGATGGAAAAATTTGAACTGGACAAGGCTCTTGGAGAAATTTTTAGTTTTATCGATAGATGTAACGAATATATTCAAACTAAAAAACCTTGGGAAACTAAAGATAAAAAAGTTCTTTATGAAGTTGCAGATTCAATCAAGAAGATTGCAATTCTACTTTGGCCCTTTATGCCTTCTAGTTGTGGAAAAATTGCAAAAGATTTTGGGGGATTTAAGTTTGAATTAAAAGAATTAGGAAAGCCGTTGGATGCTAAGGTTAAAATAAAGAAAGGAGAAGTTTTATTTAAAAAAATAGAATTAGAAGAAGAGAAGATTGATAAAAAAATAGAAGATAAAAAGATTAATAAATCTGTTCAGCCTAAAGTTAAAATGGTTGGAGAAGGATTAGGTAGCATTGATTTTAGTGAATGGGATAAAATTGATTTAAGAGTTGCAAAAATAGAAAAAGTTGAATCAATTGAAGGGGCAGATAAATTATGGAAATTAAGTCTTGATGTTGGTGAACTCGGAAAAAGAACCATCTGTGCTGGACTTAAGCAGTATTATTCTGATAAAGAATTGAAGGGTAAAAAGATTATTTATTTCTCTAATTTAAAACCAAGATTAATGAAAGGAGTTGAATCTCAAGGAATGCTCTTAGCTGCTTCAACTTCGGACCATTCAAAGGTTGTTTTAATTACTCCTGAAAAGGATATTGAAAATGGAGTTAGGATAGGTTAAATTATTACAATAATTTTTAAAAAGGATAAACTAATTTGGTTTTTATGGATTATGAAAAAATTTCTGATTATCTTTATGCCACATTTGTTATTTTTGCAATTTTACCCTTTGTAATTGTTAGAGCGGTTAAATTTGTTAGAAATGAATTGAGATAATTATCTTCTTATTAAGGCCATAACAGAAGTTATTGCAAAAATTAATGCTAAAAAATATCCTATTGGAGAGGTAACTCTTTCTAGGTTTTCTATATTCAATATTCCGATTGAAGCTAAATACAAAATTACACTCATTATAATTGCCACTCCAATTTTTGCTTTTTTGTTATTATTCTTTATTCTGTTTAAGGGGATTTTCTTTTTAGGAGGGTGATTTTTAATTAACCAAATTAGTATAATTGAGCTTAATAATAAACTAAAAAAGGTAGTTAAATAAAAGTTTAATAAGCTTATTTTGTAAGTTCTTATTCCAAGAAAGACTGATATTAATAAGAAAAAAAGAAAGGATATTAAGTCTTTAAATTTCATTCTCGTTTTAATATCCATTTAAAGAATTTCTTTTTGTCTTTTTTAGAATCATAATTCACTCCAATTAATTTTGCTGCTATTTCTTTGTAAGCTCTTGCAGCTTTACTTGAAGGATGAGTATGTACTACTGCATCTCTTAGGCTCAATGCTTTTTGCATGCATTTATCTTCTGGAATCATTCCTAATATTGGGAATTCTAACATTTCTCTTACCGCCTCAGATTTCATTTCAAAATTGTTTCTTTTTACTCTTGTTACTATTATTCCCCTGATATTTTTATTTAAGTTTTCTGCAACCTTTAGAGTTTTTAGAGCGTCTGTGATTGCAGGCATTTCTGGATTTGTTACTAAAATTATTTCATCGGCAATTTCTATTGCTGATTGAGCTTCAGAACCTAATCCTGCAGCACTGTCCATTATAATATATTCTCCAAGATTTCTAAAATCTTCTTTAAAATCTTTTAATTTTTCTGGTTTTGATTTTTTTAACTCTTTAACCGAGAGGGAGGACGGAATAATTTTCATTCCTGAATCATGTTCATAAACTGCCTCATATGGTTCGGCTTTATTTTGGATAACATGATTTAAACTTATTGGAACTTCTGGTGAATTTAAGTGAATTCCTACATTTGGAGTAGACATATTTCCATCGATTACCAAAACGTCTTTTCCAAAAGAATTTATAGCCGCTCCTAAATTAATTGCAGTAGTTGTTTTTCCAACTCCTCCTTTACCAGAAGTTATTACAATGATCTTTTTTCTCATTTTTGAAATTTAGGATAGAACAAATTGTTTTGTTGTACTTATAAATTTTTCCAACATATCGGCGTAAACTTTGAGTTGTTCAAGATTGATTAAAACTTCCTCGCCTCTAAATGTTACTTTGAGTGCAACATTTTTTCTAAATTCTCCAATTCTCTCTTTTTTTAATTCTTCAATCTTTTTGAGCATCATAAAAAAATCAATTGTTTTCTGAAAATTTTCATCTTTTTTGAAAAGAGTTTTTATTTGATTTAATTTTCCAATTGGACTCTCTTCAACTCTTGTAATCTTTCCTTTTTTTAAGGCATGCTTTAGAATTCTTTCAATACTTGTATCAATCATTTTTCTCCATCTAAGAAGCAAGTTTAGGATTACATCGCATGTTTTGGTGTATTTTAAGCTCACATAAAGAAGGTGATCTGCACTTATTTTTTCCTGAATAATTTCTTCCATTTTTTAAAATATAAAATTTAGAATAGAAAGTGCCTGGGGTTTTTATAGTTATGCTTTATAAAGGCTTTTATTTAACTTTGGAGTGAAAGATTAACTTAACTCCAAAATTGCTTCTGCGAGGTCTCCATTTGTCTTTTCAAGAGTTTCTATTGCCTTTTTCTTTGTGCAATTAGTCTTTTCTATAACTGTTTCAATGTCTTCTTGAGAATATTTTTCTGCTATCTCTTTTTCTTCTCCAGAAATTTGAAAGCTGGTTTGTCCTTGCATTTTTATTCTCATTACAGAAGGGTCATCAATGATTATTTTATTTCCATCCTTTTTTTCAATAATTACTCTGTTTGCAGAAATTTCTTCCTGGGAGATTCCCATCTTTTTCATCATCCCTTGCATTTGTGAGGGGTTAATTCCGCCAAACATTTTAGAAAAGTAAACCTAATCCAACTCTTAGAAGAACAATAAAGATGAGTAATCCTATTACATGAGCCGGTTTTAGGCTAAATTTAGTATGATATTCTTCATTGTAACGCATTAAACCTCCAAATCCTGAAGGTAAGTGAATTCCTGAGTCTGCCATGATTTAGAAAGCAATAGATAGTTTTTAAAAGTTATTGTGAGTTCGAATTTTATGAAAGGAATTTATGCCGGAAGTTTTGATCCTCCAACAAAAGGTCATGAATGGATGATTCAGCAAGGGGCAGAGATGTTTGATGAATTGCAAGTTGCGGTTGCCTTAAATGCAGGAAAAAAGCCGCTTTTTTCTTTAGATGAAAGAATTAAAATGCTTTCAGATTTAACCTTTAATATTTCTAATGTTTCTGTTGTTGAGCTACCAAGTCTTGAATATTTGGCAAGATATGCTTCAGATAGGAGGATTAAATATCTTCTTAGAGGGGTTAGGGACATTAAGGATTTAGAAT
>Ga0172367_10006169_pt1 | contig 14195 bp, 5 predicted proteins | sample Lak10m_FD_114542 | JGI IMG/M metagenome (GOLD analysis project Ga0172367, IMG submission 114542) | Freshwater microbial communities from Kabuno Bay, South-Kivu, Congo - kab_022012_10m | ecosystem: Environmental > Aquatic > Freshwater > Lake | place: Democratic Republic of the Congo: South-Kivu... | reverse complement strand
GCCAGCTGGCGGAAAAAGGTCTCCGGGCGCAAACAAACAAGACTGAGAACCACTTCGTCGCGGGCAAAATCCCGCGCCCGACGCGACCAGTGGGCCATGTCCTGCCTGGGAGCCGGCTGGGCGGGATGGGTGGAGGCACTGAGGTAAAAGCGCGGATAACCGGCTTCCGACAGCGCGGCGGCAAAAATGGGCAGCAGATCCTGCTCTTGCACGGCGCGGCGCACCAACTGCTCCGGGACCGCGTCCTTCTCGCCCGCGGTGCCATCGGGTGGAGAGGCCGGGGTGCCCGTCAGCACAGGCTTTCCATCCGGCTCCAGCACCGGATCCAGGGCTTGGTCCACCAGCGGATCCACCAATTGCAATCGTCGAAGTGCTTCTTCGTCAGCAAGATCCTCCACGCGCAGACGCAAGGGTTTCAGAGGAACCAGGGTCAATCGCGCGGCAAGAGCAGCGCCCAGGGGAATCTCTACATGGGGGCGCTGCAACATGAAGCTCAGGTCACCATGTTCCTTCCATGCACTGGCCAACACAGAGGCCAGAACGGGCAAACGGTTGGGTTCCCGCGCGCTTAGCGCGGTAATGCGGCTTAGCAGGTAAGGCAATTCCAGGCGGGTAAGGGGCGAGGCCTCGTCCACCTCCGGCATGATCACCAGATCCAGCCGCGACCAGAATGTGTCCAAGCCCTGGCGCTTTCCCGAGATGACATCCAGGGATGCCAGATCTACCACCAGGATGTCCAGAAGCAGGCTGCGTTCCTCCAGGTGGCGCATGGCCGTGCTGTCCGCGGCGTGCACATGCACCAGACGGAAAGCGGGGTACTCACCGCCCAGCCAGGCCAAGTCTTCCAACAGACGCTGGGCCTGGCGGCGATCGTTCACCACCAAGAGGGTGCTCCCCCCGCGCAGGGCAGCCTCCAGGGCGCACAAGAGCAGCACCTCCGTGCGACCAGAACCTTGGGGTCCACTGAGCACCACGCTACAGGACTCCTGAAACAAATGGCGTAGTGCGTGTGCCAGGAAAGGAGCAAGATCCCTGCGCTGCAATAAGGCCAACCCATGCTCCAGACGGGTGGGCAGATCGGTGTCGTGCAGACTGACGGGGTTTGTTGCGGGTAATACAAGATGCTGGATCAAGGGTGGCAGATCCTCCCGCGGGGGGGGAGGCGGCGGCGCGTCGACGGACTTTGCTTCAGACGTGGTCTTTTCCGTACCGGTTCCGCCAGGCGCGTCGGAATCCACGGGGGGCGAGGTAGCATCGGCAGAGGCCGCTGCGGTTTCAGGGGGAGGGGCGGGGACGGCAGGCTTCTCTGGAGCTTTGGAAGCCGGTTTCACCAGCAGAGTGCCCAGGAACTGGTTCTGCCACAGGTGATCCACCAGACTGCCTACAGGAATGCGCTGTTGGATGTCACGCTCTTTGCGTTCCCAACGCACGCGCATGCCCCATACCGGCCCAAAAAGGCGGACCAGGCTTACCGGCAGCAGGTGGGCGGCGGCCATGATGGCGGGCGGCATGGACAGACTGAGATAGAAGCTGCTGACATCGGCGAAAAAAAGCAGCATCACATAGACTGGCAACAAGGGGGTCAGCCAAGTTTCCACTGAACCATCCAGCCGATGGAAATCCACCATACAGGCGCTGCGCCACAAGTGCCTCAAGCGCCGGGTGCGCTGGGAAGTGGGTTCGGTGTGCACCCACTCCAGACTCATAAATCGCTTATAGAACAGAGGCAGCACGGCCAGCAGCACCCCGCCCAGCACCGTGTACATGGTCATGGGAATGAAGCTGTTGCGTTCGCTGGGCAGTAAAAAGCGCATCAAGCCACCCTTGGCAGTCCCCCCCCCCAACAAGCGCGTCAAGGGATCGCCGGTGGATGCAGTCAACAAAGTCAACAAAAAGGCAAGGCCCAGTACGCTGGCACCAGATAGAATCAATAGCGGGGCATCATGGATACTGATAGGCGGTAGGCCCTCCTGACTGCCGCCGGGATTGGCCAACAGACCCTGTTCAGCGCCTTCGGATAGGGGATCGCGCCGCTGGAAGGCCGATCCTTTGCTTTGCACACTGGCGGTGTTCTCCTGGCTTTCCTTCTCTTGCTGGCTGTCGGCGCTTCGCTTGTTGAACAAGGCGCGTCGTTGACTGGCCCCATGTTCACGGGCACTTTGGGTAAGCGCTGGATCCACCCGCAAGTGGATGTCGTGCACCGGCTCCACCCGCTGGCGCCGACTGTGGAAGTAAAGGAAGGCGCCCAGCGCCGCCAGCAGCACCCAATAGGCCGGCAACAAAAGCAGGGCCAAAACCGCTTGGAAAGCACTGGCCATGTTGTCCAGCCCCTGGCCCATGGACTGGGAAAGCAGATTGTTCATGCCTCTGTCCCCACGGGAGTCCACACATCCTGCGGGCGTGCCTGTGCCAGGGGCTCCGGCTCACCATTTAGGCAGCAAAGGCCTGCCATCAATTCTTCCAGCTCCTCTTGGTTCAGGCCAGGCTTCATGTAGCGAAAGACCGAGTGCAAACTGAGATCGCGGATCATCTGTAAGGCCCACACATTGTCACGATTGCTGGTGGTGACCAGCTCCAGCCGCAGACCTGATGCCTCACCCAGCTGCTGGAACAAATCCCGCGCCTCCTGAGGAGCGAAGAGCAGGATGGCGGTGGTCTCGATGTGTTTGTCCTCCTCTTCGGAGGCAAGAAAGTGGAAGATCTGGCCGTGGGCCAGCCGATCCGGTAGGTGCTTCAAGAAGATCTGGACACGCTCCGCCAAACGCTCGTGCAGCACCGTTTCCGCAAAGGGCCCGCCCTCGGCGAAAAAGGGCAGTTCCTGGGCCATTTCACGCCGCAGCAGCGGCAGATCCGCCACTCCTTCCAAAAGCGCCGCCAGGCCTTGGGCGTGCAGACGTTCCAGCACGGTACGCGCGGCCAGGGTTGTGGAATAGTGGCGGTTCAGCATCTCTGTCAGACCGTTCAGCTCGCGCTGATAGAGGAGATCGTCATGGAAGTAGTAGTGACGACCACCCACAGCCTCGTCATGCTCCTCTTCCACCAACATTTCCTTTTCCCGGAGATCCAAGCAACGCAATACTAAATTCACCTGCTCTTTCTTCAGTTCCAGGTGGCGATCCAACTGGCGTGACAAACTTTCCATCTGGGCAAGGCGACCCAGTTCCTCGTGGGAACTCCACCACGCGCCCCCCAGATCGGCCATGCGTGAAGCCGCCGAAGGCAGCACGCCGGCATATTGATCGGCGGGCACTGCAACTTCGCCGTGCTCGGTGGCCAGCACCAGCACCTCCGTCTTTCTGCCATGCTTCTCGGTGCTGAGGAAGCGTTTCAAACGACGACTCTTCCACCATGCCACCACACCCAGGCCCGCCATGCCGCCTGCCGCGCACAGGAGCATGCATAGCTCCGGTAGGAAGGGCCAGGTGTCCACGGCCTGAAGGGCGGGCTCGTTCACCCCTTCCCCTGTCAAGGTGGCCACATGCTGATGCCACAACGCCAGCAAGGTCATGCCCAAGGCGGAAGCAAAGAGCGGCGCCCACAGAAACACAGCATGGGCCGGCACATGCTCCCACAACACGGCGCGCATGCGCGCCCATATGTCGCGCAGCCCCTCGAAGTGCCATTGCGTGTCGGGCAGCCTGTCTACCCGGTCGCGGATTTTGCGATGGAAGCCGGGAATCTGATGAGTGCGGGAGTGGTCAATGGCCGCACCAAGAGCGTGCAGGGAGAAGTAAGCACGGGTAGGGCCGGCCATGCGGAGCAAAATTGAGCCCAGCTCATCAAACAGCAGGCCCTGGGCCTTAACCCCGCATTCACGGAGCCCATCACTGTGTTCGGCGAAAGTACGCGCCACGCCTTTGCTGCCCCGGGGCTGGCAGCTTTCCACCAAATGCCGTACCCAGGCCGCATCAAAATGGCGCTCGAGCACTTCGGGATCCTGGGACTCCGGATGCTCGGGAAAGGTAGGCTTGCCATTGGGCAGTGTGTCCATGTGCCGCTTGATGGCATGGGAAAAGAGCGTCTCCTGCGGGGGAAGCAGCACCCAACCCACCAGGGATTGCTTGATGTCGGCCGTACCAGCCGCACTGAAGAGCGGTTCCAGATCCTTGGCCAATTCCGCACTGCGCCCCTTTGCGGGACGAGCGGTGAGGGCCTGATGCATCTTGCGAAGGATGGCCCGCTCCGCCGCCCGACGCAGGCGTTGGCGCGGAAAGAACAATGTGGCCAGCGACAACACATTGAAAATGTCCGACCCGGGACGACTGGCAAAGCTCATCAAGTGGCGGAAGGCAGGATCCCAGCGTACTTGCCCCGTGACACAGAGGCCAATGAAGTTGGCGGTGATGTCCACCACTTCATCGTGCTGCAGCTGGATGTTGTGGGTGAAGCCGTCGCAAATGAAAAAACCGGGCACCACCGCACGCCCCTGGGCCAGCATTTCTTCGTGCCAAGTCTGCAGGCGGGCCAATAAAGCCAGCACCTCGTCCCGGCAGGCCTCGTGGGGCATGTTCACGGAAACCGAGAAGGGATGCACCAGCAGACGGGCGTTGCACAAATCATCCCAGGGGCAAAAGATTGAGCGGTAGAGATCGTGCCCCAAGCGCTCCAACAGACACAGGACCATGGGCAGTTCACGGCGGAAGTCCTCGTCCGCCCAAGCGCCGCACACAAAGACATCCAGAGTGTAGGAGAAGCCAAAGTCTGTAACAGGGCGATGCCCCAGAAGATGCTCCATGGCGTGGCGCACCTGGTGGATCAAGCTTTCCTCACTGCGCGAAGTCAACAACCCCGCATCGTGAGGCACATCCTCACCGCCTGCCGGATCATACCAGATGATCTCCATGCCAAATGGAATGCGTGTGTCCGGCTGATTCGCAACGCCGTAGTCCTCCAAAAACTGGCGTGCAACGCGACAACCGGTGGGCCCCAAACCGATGTAAATGCTTTGGCACTTCTGGGACATCAGGCACGGCCTCCAGCATGGGAAGCCAGCCAGGCGCGCTGGTAATCCGGCAAGTCATCCAGGGTAGCGGGCAATGGTTGAGCGGGCTTTGCCAAAGCCCCCAGCCATGCATTGAAGTCCTGTGTGCCCGCTTGGGAATAGGGCGCCATGCGGCGCAGGAAGGCATCGCGTCCATCCAATTCGGGCGCGCCCGGTTCGGGCCAAGCCACCTCGCACGCCCCTGTGTGCACAGCGGCCGACTGATATGTGATGCGCGCCACGCGAAAATCACTCAAGTGTTGGGCACGGCCCAGCGCCAGCCAGACCTTTTCTTCTGCGTGCCAGCACTTGGCCTGGGCGGGGGCGAACATGCGCCCGCCTGCCAATGCGTAGCGCGCACCGTCCGGCATGTCCGTGCCCTGCTCGGACTCCCGCACACGCTCCCATGCTGGCACGGGGCCGGACACCTGGCCTTCCCTCTCCAGCGCCACCATGTGGCAGCGCGATGGCCAAGGCGTGGACGAGGGGCCTTCCTCCAGCCACTCCTCCACCAGGGAGGATGCTCCCTGGGCAAGCTGCTCCACTTCTTCCTGAGCGGGCATGCGACCGGGTTGATCCAACAGCAACAGGGCGGGGCGCAGGGCGGGACGGGCCACACAGGCCAGCTCCAGATCGCGCAAGCCGTAGTAGCACACGGCTTCGGCCTTCAAGCGGGCTTCAGGGTCCGCATGAGCATGTATGAAGTCCGGCACCACAGCCAGTAGCAGCCAGCATCCAGGCTCAGTCAACGCTTCACGCACGGCGCCAGGGTCACTGGGGTCTACCGCCAGCACCCCCAAGGCCGACGGCACAGCAGCCGCATCTCCAGCTGCGATCTCGGGCAGGTGGAAAAAACTGTTGTGGCCGGCATAGTGCGCCAGTGCTGCCCGCACGGTCAGGCGCTCACGCGGGGGGCGCGCCCCGGGCCATTTGGGGCCCAGCAAGTGCAGGGTAGTTGATGCCATGGCTGGCCTCAGCTTCCAGCAAGCACTGTATCACGGGTGACCTGTCGACTGCTTTGCTTCACCGCCTGCCGCTTGTCCTCCGCGCTGATGTAATCCAGGTTCTCCTGCAGGAGCAGGCGCAACTCCTCCAGCTCCGGCTCTTGATCGCCCTGATCCCACACATCGCCGCCAAGCTTGTCCTTGCAGTACTGCAGGCTGGCCACAAGCTGTTCGCGCAGGGGCGTATCCTGCTGTCGGGCAAGGAACTCCTCCTGTAGGGTGGCTTGGGCATTGGGGAAGCGCAACAATTGGTGGATGGCTTGGCGCACTGTGGCACCCAGGCGGATTTCGCGGCCACTGTGATTGCGCAGCACACCCTGGGGCACAAAGAAGCCTTCATCGTCTCGCTTCAAGATATCCGCGCGGTAGAGGGCATACCAGTAACCGAAGAACTGGCTTCGCGTGGCATTGCCGCTGCGCGTACGGCCCGTGGCCTCCTCGGGATCAAGGGAAATGGGCAAGCGCAGCTCGTCCGTGCCGGGGTCGCCGGGCTCCCAATTTCGATCCACATGCAGAGGGTATTGGCGGCCCTTGCGCGGCTCGGCAAAGTTGCGCTCCGGCACGCGGCGGTTGTAGGCCTCTTTCAGTGCGCCGGTGACATTGCGGAAGGCAAAGAGGGGAATTCCCAGGATGGCCTGATAGAAGATGACCATCTTGCCTTGCTCGTTGTAGTTTTCGTCGCGGAATTCCGGCGCCACTTTGCGAATGATGTCGGGAAAATCCAGGGAGCGAACATCGTTCTTAGGAGTGCCGTACAGTTGCGTGTCGTAACAAACATGCGCTTGGCGGCAGGAAAACTCCACGACATCCGGATCCTCGTTGTTGATATTGGCCATGATGCTGGAGCGGCGCACACAAATCATCAATTTTGAGCCCAAGTAGTTGTGGCAGAATTCATTCATCTCTTTCAGCAAGTCCTGCTCGCTTTTGGCCTTGATGTCCTTTTCAGGTGCGTTAACAACATGGGTCCAGGCATCCATGGTTTTCACATCCAAGCGACCAACTGCATCCAGGTGCTGGCGGTATTTAAGTTGAGCTTCACGCCTCAAGGCATCGTTCAGCGTTAAGCCACGATGCTCTCGCGGACCTTCGGTGGCTTTGCCCACAATTGCATGGGACAATACTTTTTCCACTTCCACCCGCAAAGACGCAGCAATAGCGGCGATTTTGTCTGCGGTGGAACGCAGATCAGAGCTTTGTAGCGCTTCCGCAATGGCCTTGTAAACAGATTCTTCACTTGGATGTACCTGCCCCTGCACAAAATGGGCGTAATAGTGATCCCACAACCGCTTCCCATTGAAATCTTGCAGGGCTTCAATGTCATTGTCATAGGTGTTGGCTTGGGACTTCGCACCTGGATTGTCCATTAAATCCCGGGCGCTCTTCTTCAGTTTTTCAATTTCTTGGGCAGCTTGCTCACCAAAATCCCGGTATACACCAGCCAATTGGATCACAACAGTACGCATATGCTCGTAAATCTCCCGGTAGAACCCAACCAACAACACCAGACGCACCATATTAAAGTGTCCATTCAGTGCATCATTTGAAACTTTTACTTGCTGGGCAAAATCGGCATCACCGGCTTGATTGATCAGCTGCTTTCCTCTATCCTGCATAGAATAAAGAGAAGTCTTCTCTAATTTTTCTCTACTAATTATTTCATCTTTTTTTGATACGTATTCGCCAATGACCAATCCAGGCTCTTTTCCACACTTTAAAAGCAATTCATTAATCAATTTACATCGAATATCCAGTATGTATGTTAAATAGATTACGAATAACCTTTGCACTTCAAATTTTGCCTTTTGCTCAGCCAATAGCTTTGTCACACTTGATTGATCAAAGCTATTTTTAAATGCGCTACTGGAAGCCCGTAAACGAGAAGCAAAGCTACTCAAGTGTTCCTGATCATTTTTAACACGATCTGCGAAATTATTCATGACAATATTAAGTCCATTATCTTCCCGACGTTGGTTTTTTGTCACTTCTTGTGGTAATAATGTATTATAATCCAATTTAGCGCCTGTAAGCACTTGATCATTTATGTGTGAGAAAAACTTACCAAACAAGCCTTCGCTATGAAATTCTCTTTTTCCATCATTATCGACAATTCTAGCAAAGCTATAAATATCATAAATATCAGCTCCACCACGATAAAACAATTCAAAAGAATCAAGACTTTGTTGAACCATGTCAGGTTCAGCCTGGTCAAAATTGTCCGTCTTGATTATTTCAGCCACTTTATCCACAGTTATATTGGAAATTATATTATCAATGGTTGTAATTTTTTGCTCATGAAAGGCAGAAAGGTTAGGATTAAGCGTAAATCCATTCCTAAACAGGCTCTTACTCATTGGACCCATTTTGCGCTCTTCAATTTCCCTTTCCTTTACAATCTCCACATCCTTTATAAAATCGCATATATACAACGTGAATTTAATGTCTCTTTCTCGGTTCTTTTCCTCTTGTGTGGGGAATTGTTCTGCCTCCCGCGGAGATAAAGTATAGGAATGTACATTGCCACCAGGCTTTTCAATTTTCAACTCCGCAAACAAATATTCCCGTAAGGCATCGCCAGTTTTACATCGTGTGCAGTACTCCAATAAATCTTGATCTGGAAGTAACAATACTGAGCATCCATAACTTCCATAGAACGTACTGTAAAGATCTCTTGATAGGCGCTTCTGGTTTTTTTCATAGTTGTCATAATCGCTATTTCGCTTTGCGTATAAAGGTGAGAAATATTGTAAGTATATTGCATCCGCAGCAGCGCTTTCCCATTTATCTATATAAACATCTGGATTACTGTCAATTATATACATAAAATCAAAAGGGCTGTCATTGATTTTGGTATCTTGAATGAAAGGGTGAAAAACAAATTCGCGCTGATTTTTTGGATCCCGCTCGTCGGAGAACACCTTCAATTGCATTAGGTGCTCTACTTCCTTTAAGGCACTGTAGCCATTGCTGAATATATCGTAACGCTGGCGCATGTTGGGAAATTTGGATGTGAACATGGTGGGCAAGGCACACACGCCCGTGATGTTGGCAGACCATCCAAAATTACCAATCAAGTGGCGCAGGAAGGCGGCCATCATCAAATGGGCACCGGAACCTGTGCCACCGGCGTTGGAGAAGTAAATGAAGACATTGTATTTCTTCACTTCGGTGGATAGATGGGCATTCTTCATGTCAATGGAATCCAGAATGGCCTTTTCCAGTCGGCCGATGAGGTTTGTGGACTCCAGGGAATTGTATAGGCTAACCCGGCTCTCCACCCGGATTTGCCCAGCTCCGGCACCCTGACTGGCGCGGAAATTGTACCAGTCGTGCACCCATTGGGCCACCCGGGGATCCGCCTTTGGGCGGCTGATGCCCGTGCGCCCAAGCTTGTCGCGCACCCAAATGCCCTTGTCAAAGCCACTGATGGCGAAGCGATGAGCGCGGGGGATATTGTCCAGTGTATCCAAATCCCCCTTGTCCGTATCCAGCGTAAAGAACTGCATGGTACGCGAGTGGGCCTCGTGGTCGTTGCGTCCCTTTAAAATACCCGCGATGCGGTTCACAATCTTGCCGCCGGCCCCGCCCAGCCCGATGAACAAGGTGGGAGACATGGATTTCATGGTGCCACTCATGGGTGCACTCCTTTAGTTACCACTAATCGTGAATGTACACTGCTTGTCACTTTTGGCTTTGTAAGAGAACTTGGAACATTCTCTCAAGCCAACTTTACGAGGCGCTGAGCTCCCCGTGATGGATGCATATTCCTTATTATCCATCAAAATATTCGTACTTGTTTTGTATAGATATAAATCTTTACCGTCAACAGTAACCAAAATGCGTCTTCCGTAATCTCCAAGTGGCAAGCCAAATAGCGTGGCCAAAATGCGCCGGAAGGTAGCTTTGCTGGAGCCATCCAATTGGTAAAGATCGCCCTCTTTCCGTAAAGACTTCACTAATCCAAATGGGTAGAGTTTGACCAAACCCTTTATGAAGGCCCCGATTCTCCCTTCCGTCGGTGAGGGCGAAGAGGATGCTCCTTTAGCCTTATCGGTGTAAGACATGCCCACCGTGCTGTAGTTCATGACAAAAAGCAGAGGCCTGATAAGGAAGAAAAGCAGGCACCACAAATAGATCAGCCACTGCAGCCAAAAGTGGCTGGTCCGCCAGTGCCAGGGAAGTTTTTTCACATCGGCCTTCACCCTCATGGCCTGTTCGCCACGGATCTTACCTGCATCCGTGGGCACCTTCAAGGGAATGGTGGTGAGCCCTTCCAGGGGTTTGGCGTCGCGGTCTGCATCCAGAAATATAGTGGCAGTCAGATCCTCGCCTATCTCTACTCTGTTGCGGTGGCGCCCATCTGTGAGGCGGATGTTGTGCTGGGCGTAGAGGGCACTGTCATCAATGGCCAGCACGGTGCCCACCAGTGAGCGGTCTGTGCCCTGGAAACTGATCTTGGCTTTGTTGGACTTCCAATCCTTGGCATTGGGCAGGCCCAGCAGGCGGGCCACCCAGGAGCCGGCCCACCATGTGTACATGCCATCGGCATAGGGTGTGATGGGACCAAAGTTCACTGGTGCCGATACATTCAGCCGCGCGGCTTCCTTGCCTCCCACCTGCACGGTTTCGCGACGGGTAAGCCAGCTATCGTTGGTGGCTGTCAACACCAAGTCGTGCACCAGAGTGTCCCGTGGGGTGACATCGAACTCAAATCCAAAACTCTCATTGGGCTTCATGCTGCCCTGCTGGTCGCCATAAGTGAAGCTGTAGGTGAAGTTGCCCTCTTCGTAGAAAACCGGGTCCTGAATAGGCTCACCATGGGCGTCCACCAAACGACCACGCACCACCATTGGTGTGTCTTTCAGGCCAATGCGCGGATAGGTGCCGTAAACCTGCAGGTAAATGGCGTAATTCTGCAGTAGAAGGGCCTTGCTCTGCTCTGCTCCCTCCATGTGCAGATTCCAGGTACCCTCGGATGGATCGTTAACATGTACGACTTGATAGGGCTTTAGAGCGCGGGCTTGGTCCCGGCGGATGAAACCATCCTTGCCAGCGATTTCACCCGCCAACTTGCGCCCATGTTCATCTTCAAAGGAAGTACGGATCACATCGCCATTGGTGGGAATGAAAACGATGAATTCTCGGGCATAGCGATTGATGGTCAAGGCGTTGTCCCGGGTCAAGTCCAGGCGTTCCACCTTAGTCTCCAGCACCTTGCCAAAGACTTCGGCGAACTTGTCCGCCAAATCCTCCGGCTTGTCGGCGCGCAGCACGGCGCCGCCGCTTTGCTCGGCCAGGGGGCGGATATGATCGTCCTTGGTGTTGGTGCCAAGCACCACCGCATAAAGGGTGATGTTCTGCCGACGCAGGTCCTCCACCCATGAAGAGAGCACCACTCCTTCCTGGCGGTGCACCTCTCCCATCACGGCGGGGTTGCGGTCTCCGCCGCGGTCCGTGTTGCCATCGGTGAAGAGCACGATGTAGCGCTTGGCACTGGCCGGTTCCGCAAGCTTTAGCTTGTCCAAGGCACGGGCAAGGGGTTCTTGAAAGACCGTGACCTGGGAAGCGTAAGGCAGAGCCTTCACCCAGTCCCGCAGACCTTGGTTCGTGGCCCCCGCCGGACCCAGGCAATCCACGCTGGACCCCAGCCAGGACTGGCAGATGGCATTCACTTCCGATGTGGAAAGTTGGTCTGTGGACACCATCTCCTTGCTGGGAAAACCCGTTTCAAAGACTTGGTCGGCTGGTGTGAGGAGGTCCAGAAAAGCCAGGGAAGAGAAGAGCATGAGGCCGCTTGGGTCATTGCCGTTCATGCTACCCGAATTGTCCAGCACCAAGGCCACATTGCGCTGGGAGGCCGGCGCCTCCTTGTGCCAGACAATGCCCTCCTCTGCCACCTCCTCCTTTTCCTTGGTGAACTTGGCCAGAAAGCGGCTGGCGCTTTCGCAGCCCGTCAAAAGGGCCAAGGCGATCCCGATGGCCAAAAGCCACTTGCCGCGAAAACACCAACTGGCACGCAGGGACATGAATACCTCCTACAAAATGCGTTCATCCTGGAAGGCCAGATGGGCCAACCGTTTCCAGCGCAACACGCTCTGGGGATGGGAGGATTCCAGCTCTTCCAGAAATTGCACCGTATCAGCCAAGGCGCTGTTGTTCTCCCGTCCTTCGCTGTGTTCTACCACTGTTGCGAATAAATCGTAGCGCCCGGATTTCTTGCCCTTCTTCTTGCGAATCTCGATCTGGCGGTTTTCCAGCCTCATCAGCGCCGTAATGAGCCCTGAAGCACTGCCGCTCAGGGCCACCCCGAAGTCGTCCGCCAGAAACTCAGCTAGCTGGCTCTCCCAAAAAAGCAGTGCCCTGGGCAGCCAAAGCGGCAGACTAATGGCGCGCAGCAGCAGCCGCACCAGAAAGCCGATGGCCTGAAAAGTGAAGCTGAACAAGGCGAGAGGAATTTTACTGAGGATGTTGAAAATGAAAGAGATGACATTGGCCAGCAACATGAAAGGCATGTTGATCCAATTGAGAATCTTGGTGATTTCTGCGAACAGGCACAGCGTGATGTAGTCGTTCTCTTCCATGTGCCCCACTTCGTGGGCCAGAATAGATTCCAGTTGGGCAATGGTGAAGCATTCCAATAAATCAGCGGCAAACACAATGCGTGCGCGGTCGAAATTGCCATATGTGAAGGCGTTGGACTCCAACTTTTCCGTAACAAAAACATCGCCATGCCGACGAATGAGCCCACTGCCACGCCAGCGGCGGAGGCTTTCCTGTAAGGAGCGCAGCTTCATGTTCACCACGCGGGCGCGATCCGCGCCTTCGCCCTCCTCCGGCAAACGATTCCGAATGGCCAGCTCCTTGTCGTAGCGGCGGGGTAACAGGAAATAGGTCATCAGGCCGGGAAGCACCGTGGCCAAAATTCCCACTGCCAACACTAGGCCAAGGGCCTTCCAGGGGGAGAGAGCCGCGAAATTGATCCACTTGGTACCCAGGTTGATCAACACAAAAATGGCTGCGATGAAACAGGTAAGCACCATGACGATGTAGAACACGGTAAGGAACAACGAAAGCCGTTTGGCCACCGCCAGCCCACGGCCGTGCATGCGGATTTTCTCCAGCAGTTCAATGCGAGTTATTGGAGCCGTCATGTGTCGTGCCAACACACTCTCCAAACAGCTATGATGAGCTTAAGCCGAAGGGACTCGCCGTCCTGAGATAGGCTTACCTAACAATGAGGCAGTGACAATGAGCCAGTTTAACACCAAGAGAGTTCCTATGCAATGGAAGGGCTTTCCCTCCCGGAAAATCGCTTAAAGCTGATAGGAGACTGGCAAGCCATTGTCGGCAAAGGCTTTTCCTGTTTGCTGCGTGGCCTTTGTGCGCATCCCCAATCTTGGACTTGCCAAGAGTGGGGCCATCCGGCACCCATTTTTAAAAACCGAATCCTCCTGAGCGACCTATGTGCCTCTGGACGAGGGGTAGCGAAGCTCTGAGGCGCACCCTTTACTCGAACTCTCTGGGATTTCGGTCGGTCAGCGAGTTGTGCGGCAGGAACTTGTTGTCGCCCTTCCACCACTCTTCATTCTTCTCTCGCGCGTCATCCTGGAACAAAATCCGTGTGGGTCAAGCACTCGGCCCGTAAGCTGCCGTTGAAGGACTCGATGGGCAGACTGTCCGTCGGTTCGCCCGGCCATGGGAAGTCCAGAGTCACCTGGTGCTCATTGGCCCAGCGGTCCAGAGTTTGGAGATGTGCTCGCTGCCGTGTCCACCAGGATCCGCCTGGGAAGTCCACGCATGGTTCTCAGGCGCAACAATCGTGGAGATGGTGGAAAAGTTGGACGGAAGAATGGAATCCCGGACAAGTCCGGGAAAAGTCCGGGGCCCGTCCTGGGACATCCCCGGGGTTGTCACGGGGTCGCTTGTCCTCATCCATCTAGGGACGCTTGGCAATGGCTGAAAAACTTCGGATCGACTCTTAACCCCGGGGCATCCCGGGGATGCCCCAGGGACTTGACCGCATCGCGGAATCCTCTCCCCGCTCCTCTCCTACATACGAGAAGAGCCCGCTGGCGCGGGCTCTTCTCGTGAACGGAGAGGGAGGGATTCGAACCCTCGAACGGGTATTAACCGTTACTCACTTAGCAGGCGAGCGCATTCGACCACTCTGCCACCTCTCCAGGATGTGCGCCTCCATGGAGGAACCGGAG
>Ga0172367_10006168_pt1 | contig 14196 bp, 8 predicted proteins | sample Lak10m_FD_114542 | JGI IMG/M metagenome (GOLD analysis project Ga0172367, IMG submission 114542) | Freshwater microbial communities from Kabuno Bay, South-Kivu, Congo - kab_022012_10m | ecosystem: Environmental > Aquatic > Freshwater > Lake | place: Democratic Republic of the Congo: South-Kivu... | reverse complement strand
TGATATTTTCCCGGTGTTTTTTACGTCAACAAACAGGTTTACTGATTCATCACTTTTAGTTCTGTTCTTGTTTAATCTAATATTTTTATACTCAAAAGTTGTGTAACTCAATCCAAATCCGAACGGATAAAGAACTTCACCCTCAAAATATCTATAAGTCCTTCCAAGAGATTTTGTTTGCACCGTCATAACATTATTTCCGTAAACTTTCGAATAGTTTCCGCTTCTCATATTATAATCTTTGAAATCCGGGAGCTGATCTACAGATTTATAAAATGTTACAGGTAATCTTCCGGCAGGATTATAGTCTCCAAATAAAACATCTGCAATTGCATTACCTGCTGCTTGTCCGCCATACCATGATTCAACTATTGCGGGAATGTTTTTGTCTTCCCAATTTATACTTAATGCGCTTCCGTTAAGAAGAACAAGTACGGTCGGCTTTCCAATTGCTGAAATTTTCTTTATTAAATTTTCTTGAGTTGGAGGTAAATCTAAAGTCAGCCGGTCACCTCCGGCAAAACCAGGAACAGGAACGTCCATCTCTTCACCTTCAAGTCGCGGTGAAAGCCCCATAAACATAATTACAACATCGCTTTTCTTTGCTGCTGCAATTGCGCGATCTTCCGCGTTATCATCCGGCATAGACCATAATAATTGCATCTGAGCATAACGGGTTTTAGCAAAGAAATTAATTTTAATTTTATATGGTTTACCAGCTTCAAGTTTTACTGTCTTAAAAACTTTATTAGGATGATGGTTGGCATTGAACTTAATCAGGAGAGAATCTTCCAAATAAATATTGTAGCCGTTAAACCCGTAACCGCCAATTTGATAAATCCCAGTCTTTGGCGGAACTATGTAACCGCTCCATCTAACACTTTTATTTCCATCGTAAACCGAGCCGGAAGATTTTTTGAGCCATTTAAAATCAATTTGTTTATCAACTTGTTCTTTTGCTTTTCCTGCCCATTCAAGATTATCGAAATACTCTGCTTTAAGCCCTTTCACCTTAATATCTGCTGATGTAAAAAGAAAATCCGAAGGAATTACTTCGAGATACGGCATATTCTCTGCAACGTTACAACCTCTTTCAAAAAGTATTTTAGTGTTCTTACCTATTTTATTTTTTATTCCTTGCAAAGGAGTAATTGGATTCGATGGTGTTCCGTTATAATTGCCAAGTAGAACTTCTTCATCGTTTGCATTAGGACCGATGACTGCAATTGTTTTAATATTTTTTTTAAGCGGCAGGAAATTATTTTGATTCTTAAGAAGCACAATTGATTTTCTTGCGGCTTGAAGTGCAAGTTGTTGATTTTTCTTTGAATCCAAAACAGTGATCGGAATTTTTGAATACGAAACTTTTTCCGGCGGGTCGAACATACCTAATTTAAATCGCGCTTCAAATAACCGTCTTAAAGAAACATCCAGCTCTTCTTCTTTTATTAATCCCTTTTGAACAGCTTCTAACAATGCGGGATAAGAACTACCGCATTCCAAATCTGTTCCGGCTTTTACAGAAATTGCAGATGCTGATGATGCATCGGGAGTTTCTTTGTGAAATTGATAAATGTCCGAGATTGCCCAACAATCTGAAACCACGTAACCTTTGAATCCCCACTCGTCTCTCAAAATTGCATTAAGCAGAGGATCGTTGCTGCAACATGCTTTTCCTCTTATACTATTATATGCACACATTAATGATTGAACATTTCCCTCCTGTACGCTCATCTTAAATGCAGGCAAATATGTTTCGCGGAAATCATATTCGCTTGGCTGTGCATCGAACGAATGGCGATCCGGTTCCGGTCCGCTGTGAACGGCAAAGTGTTTTGCCGTTGCCACAGTTTTTAAATATTTCGGATCTTTTCCTTGTAATCCTTTTATAAATTGAACTGCCATTTGACCTGTGAGATAAGGGTCTTCGCCGTATGTTTCCATTCCCCGTCCCCAGCGCGGATCGCGAAAGATATTAATGTTTGGCGACCAAAATGTTAATCCTTGATAAATATCTCTTCGATTTTGCTTAATTGCATCGTGGTATTTAGCGCGCGCTTCATCCGAAATTGCTAGCGCAACTTTATACATTAAATTTTTATCCCACATTGCAGCCAAACCGATAGCTTGCGGAAAAACTGTTGCTAATCCGTTTCGTGCAACTCCGTGCAGACATTCGTTCCACCAATTATATTTCGGAATTCCAAGCCGTTCAATCGCAGGCGCGTCATAATTCATTTGCGAAATCTTTTCCTCAAGCGTCATTTGGCTTAACAAATAATTTACCCGTTCGTCTATCGAAAATCTCGTGTCAAAGTGCTTTAATTCTGTTTGTGCATTAACAAACAACGGAACAAGCATCAAGAAACTGAATATCAATTTTATTTTCATTCTTAACCTCATTTACATTTTAACAAGAATTAGCGTTAAATATTTGTTGATAATATCTGTTCGAACAATTCCTGCTTACCGCTTATCTGTTTTGGTTCACCGTTTTTGATTGCAAGTTCGCGTAATTCTTCAAGTTTTAATTCGCCTTTTTCAAAACGAACTCCAGCTTCACTATCGAAAGATATGTAACGCTGTTTTCTTATTTTTTTATAATCAGATTCATTTAATATTTTTTCTGCAGTTAAGAGTGAGCGTGCAAAGACATCCATAGCTGTAATGTGCGCAATGAATAAATCTTCATTATCGGTAGAATTTCTTCTAACCTTTGCATCAAAATTTACTCCGCCTTTTCCAAAACCTCCAGCTTCTGAAATGACAAGCATTGCTTCAACCATTTCATAAATATTTACAGAGAATTGATCCGTGTCCCACCCATTCTGATAATCTCCGCGGTTGGCATCTATGCTTCCGAATAACCCAGCATCAACGGCGCATTGAATCTCGTGCTGGAAAGTGTGACCGGCAAGTGTTGCGTGATTAAATTCAATATTAAGTTTGAAATCTCTATCTAGTCCGTAGTAACGCAAAAATCCCACCACGGTTTCCACATCATAATCGTACTGATGTTTCATCGGTTCCATCGGCTTTGGCTCAATTAGAAATGTTCCTTTGAATCCTTGTTTGCGTGCGTAATCTTTTGCAAGAGTTAAAAATTTGGCTAAATGTTCTTTCTCTCTTTTCATGTTCGTATTAAGAAGCGACATATAACCTTCGCGCCCTCCCCAGAAAACATAATTTTCTCCATTGAGTTCTATAGTTGCGTCAAGTGCGCGTTTGACTTGTGCCGCTGCATACGTAAGTACATTAAAATCGGGATTAGTCGCAGCACCATTCATATAACGCTTGTGAGAAAATAAATTTGCCGTTCCCCAAAGTAATTTGATGCCGGTTTCGTTTTGCTTTTCTTTCGCATACTCAATTAATGCCTGAACCCGTTTATCAGATTCTAAAATTGTTTCACCTTCTTCAACAATATCAAAATCATGAAAGCAGTAGAACGGAATTGATAATTTTGCGGTGAACTCAAAAGCAGCGTCCATCTTTGTTTTCCCTTTTGAGATGGCATCTTTTCCGTCATTCCACGGAAAATCTTTTGTACCCGGACCAAATGGATCTCCGCCTGTTCCGCAGAAGCTGTGCCAGTATGCAACTGCAAAACGGAAATAATCTTTCATCGTTTTGCCAAAAACGATTTGGTTTCCATTGTACCACTTAAATGCTAAAGGATTTTTTGAATCTCTTCCTTCATATTTTATCTTGCCGATACTTTTGAAGTATTCCATTTTAAATTCACCTCTAAAATTATTTTTTGTATTACAAATGACTAAAAAATATCACAAAAACATTTTTAGTTTGCATAGCCATTTATCATATACTTCTTGTGTTGCATCAATATTCATTTTCTCGGGATTAACTTCGCCGGTTTTATTTAACGATCTAAACGCTTCATCAAATGATTTATAAAATTCCGCACCAACAGCGGCACCGCGCGCCGCCCCCTGAGCTCCGTCCGTATCATACTGTTCCACCGAAGCGCCTGTTACATTTGCTAAAGTTTGTCTAAAGACGGGACTTAAAAACATATTTGTTTTTCCTGCACAAATAACATTAATGTTCAAACCCATTTCCTTCATTATATCAATACCATACTTGAAAGAAAATGCTATTCCTTCTTGAACAGCGCGATAGAGATGTGCTTTAGTATGGCGGTTAAAATCCAGGTTCATAATCTGTCCCCCAATATTTTTGTTTTGCAACATCCGTTCTGCACCATTACCAAACGGTAATACTGATACACCATTCGAACCGATATCTACAGTCTCACAAATTTTATTAATTTCTTTGTACGGTAATTCCTCATCAATAATTTTTCTCATCCACGAATTTTGAATTCCAGTTCCATTTATACAAAGCAATACGCCAAGACGTGTTTGTGATGAAGAATGGTTTACATGTGCAAACAGATTTACCCGGGAATCTTCGTCATAATTAACTTGATCAATTACGCCGTACACAACTCCGGAAGTTCCTGCTGTCGCAGCAATTCCTCCTGCATTTAGTACATTTAACGAGAACGCATTATTCGGTTGATCGCCTGCTCTGTACGAAATTACTGCTTCTGTATTAATCCCAAGTTCTTCTGCAACAGTTTTTAATATCTTTGCCTGAACTGAAAATGTCGGTTTTGTTTCGGGGAGAAGCGCTTCATCAAATTCATAGTAATCTAAAACTTCGTTAGAAATTTTATTTTGTTTGAAATCCCAGAAGACCCCTTCGGATAACCCTGATACAGTTGAACTGATTTCCCCCGTCAATTTCATAGCAATATAATCTCCGGGCAGCATTATCTTGTAGATCTTATCAAAATTCTCCGGTTCATTTTCTTTGACCCATCTCAGTTTAGAGGCGGTAAAGTTTCCGGGTGAATTAAGTAGATGCTGCAGACAAAACCCTTTACCGATTTTCTCAAATGCTCTATTACCTATTTTGACTGATCGGCTATCGCACCAAATAATTGAAGGACGAATTACATTTTGATCTTTATCTACCGGAACTAATCCGTGCATCTGATATGAAATTCCGATTGACCGAATTTCTTTTCCGTTGATGTTCGATTCACTTATCAATTGACGAGTTAGAAGTTTTACATACTTCCACCAGGTGGTGGGATACTGTTCTGCAAATCCCTGCTCGGGCGAATTGATTTGCATCTCATCTTTAGGTAGGAATCCGCATGCGGTCATTTTACCGCTTTCAATTTCCATGATTGCGGCTTTTATTGATGAACTTCCAATATCATATCCAAGCGAAAACATCTTTCCTCGTTAACTTATTCACAACTAAATTTCATCTAATAATTCTAATGCCGGGTACTTTGTTTGCTATACTTTAAATCGAACTATAATATTTTCCTTTCGCTCAAATTCAGACAGCATTGATTACAAATCTACTCTATTATGAACGCTAATTACTTGTTATCCAATTCCAAAACGACAACAGATTTTGGAGGCATTATAATTTCCAAAATATCATTTACAATTTTGAAGTCGGAAAATTTCTTCGGAATAACATTTCCCGGATTATCGAACGAATTGTATGCGCTAATTTCTTCCGCTGTTATTATTTGTCCGCTTACACTTTTTATTTTGTACATAAAAGAGTTACACGAAATTTTCTGAGTTTCTTTAAGATTTACATTTGTTATTGAAAGATGAATTCTACCCGCATCATCCATTGATGCAGAACAATTTAGCGATGGAACTTTCTTTTCGCCAAAAGTATAATTTGTTGTCTCTAATTTTGCCGGAATTAATTTAGCATTCTGATGTACTTTAAAAAGATCATACACATGATAAGTCGGTGTCACAATCATTTTCGGTCCGTCTGTTAGAATCATTGATTGAAGCACATTTACCATCTGTGCTATGTTTGCCATTTTAACTCTATCGGCATGATTATTAAAAATATTTAGATTCGTTGCTGCGGTTATAGCGTCTCGCAAACTGTTTTGTTGATAAAGAAATCCGGGATTAGTTCCGGATTCTACATTGTACCAATTACCCCATTCATCAACCATTAGCCCAACCCGCTTATCCGGATCGTATTGATCCATTATCCTGCTATGCTTATTTACCATTTCTTCCATTGATAAACATTTCTGAATTGTCGCAAAATATTCATCTTCGTTAAAGTGAGTTGCAGAACCTTTGTCACCCCAATTTTTAGGAACAGTATAATAATGAAGTGAGATTCCCTGCATCATCCAGCCGGCATTTTTCATCATAACTTCCATCCAATTATAATCATCGGAGTTTGGACCGCCGGCAATTCTGTATAAACGATTGCCGCCGTAATTACGGCAGTAAGTTGCATATCTTTTGTATTGATCCGAGTAAAACTCTGCAGACATATTTCCGCCGCATCCCCAGTTTTCATTTCCCACTCCCCAAAATTTTACTTTCCACGGTTTTTCTCTTCCGTTTTGCTTCCGGAGATTCGACATCGGGCTCTCACCGTCAAAATTTATATACTCTACCCACTTTGACATTTCCTCCACCGAGCCGCTTCCTACATTTCCGCAAATATAAGGTTCTGTTCCAAGCTGTTCGCACAAATCAAGAAATTCATGTGTGCCGAAACTGTTGTCTTCAACAACCCCGCCCCAATGTGTATTTATCATCTTCGGTCTTTTATCGCGCGAACCAATTCCATCCATCCAATGATACTCATCTGCAAAACACCCTCCGGGCCAGCGCAGGTTTGGAATTTTTATTTTCTTCAATGCTTCTACAACATCGTTCCTTATTCCCCGTGTGTTGGGAATAGGTGAATTTTCGCCGACCCAGATTCCTCCGTAAATACAATGTCCCAGATGTTCGGAAAATTGTCCGTAAATATTTTTCTCAATTGTGACACTTGGACTAGAAACATCTAAGAAAAGTTTGTTCTCTTTAATTTGGCCGGATGAAATTAAGCTTGATAAAATAAAAACAGTTACGGTTAGAATTGTTTTTTTCATTTTAATTACCATTTAATTTTTGAGAAAGATTAAATCCCTTTTCCAAATTGATAATACAATTCATTCCATCGTAATTCTTTTTTGAATTCCGGTAACTTTGTTGAATCGTCAATCAACAAATATTCTATATTCGCCATTTCTGCAAAATCCTCCATGTATTCCGAAGTGATGGATTGACTAAATCCCGTATGATGAGCGCCGCCGGCTAAGATCCACGCCGCTGCACCGGTTTCAAGATTCGGTTTCGGAATCCACATTACTCTTGCAACCGGAAGCTTGGGCAATGGTTTATCCGGCTGAACGACCTCAATCTCATTCACAATTAACCGAAAACGATTTCCCATATCTATTATAGTGGCATTCAGTCCGGGACCGCTTTGCACATTAAATACCAAGCGCGGAGGATCATCTTTTCCACCGATACCGAGCTGATGAATTTCTAATTTCGGTTTACCCTCTGCAATTGATTCGCAAATTTCCAACATGTGTGCACCGAGAACTTTCATCCCTGCCGGATCCATGTGATAAGTATAATCTTCCATGAACGATGTACCGCCTTTTAATCCCGAAGACATAACTTTCATTGCACGGACAAGTGCGGCAGTTTTCCAATCACCTTCGGCACCGAAACCGTAGCCATCAGCCATTAATCTCTGAACAGCGAGTCCTGGTAATTGTTTTAACCCGTGTAAATCTTCGAACGTTGTTGTGAATGCTTTAAATCCACCTTCCTTCAAAAAAGTTCGCATTCCAATTTCTATCTTTGCTGCATCGCGAAGTTTACTGTGCAATCCCCCGCCTTTACGTGCATCTGAACCAACTAAATATTTTTCTTCATATTCAGCAATCAATTTATCAACCGCAAGATCGTTAACATCATCTACAACTCTTACGAGATCGCCGATTCCGAAACCGTTCACCGAGTAACCGAAACGAATTTGCGCTTCAACTTTATCGCCTTCGGTAACTGCAACTTCGCGCATGTTATCGCCGAAGCGGGCGATCTTCGCACCTTGTGAGTCCGCCCACGCACAAGCAACACGCATCCAAACAGCAAGTTTTCTCTGAACAGATTCATTCTGCCAGTGACCAACAATTATTTTTCTTTTCTTTGCCATTCGTGTTGCGATGAATCCGAATTCGCGGTCGCCGTGAGCAGACTGATTTAGATTCATAAAATCCATATCGATGGATTCCCAGGGAATGTCACGGTTGAATTGTGTGTGGAGATGAACAAAGGATTTCTGCAAAATTTTTAATCCGGCAATCCACATTTTTGCGGGAGAGAAAGTGTGCATCCATGTGATAAGTCCGATACAATTTTTACTGTTGTTAGCGTCAAGACAAAGCGAGTGGATTGCTTCGGGATTTGTTAAAACCGGTTTGAAAATAATTTTTACCGGAACATTCCCGGATTTATTTAATCCATCCACAATTGCCAGAGAATCTTCCGCCACTTGCTGAAGTGTCTTCTGTCCGTATAGATCCTGACTTCCTGTTGTAAACCATACTTCATAATTTTTTAGGTCTATCATTTATTCCTCTGAAATAATTTTATTCTTTTGCTCAGGCATTCAGTGACTTAGGCACTCAGTAACTTATTTCTGTCCATAGTACGCATCCGGTCCGTGTTTTCTTTTGTAATGTTTTTCGGAAATATATTTTGTTAATTCCTTTATGTCCGGATTTAATTGAAAAGTACCAAGAGCCATTTCAGCAACACGTTCTAGTATCAATCCGTTTCTAACTGATTCCGAAGCATTCTTACCAAAACTAAACGGTGCATGTCCCGCAACTAAAACTCCCGGCATACTCAACGGACTAATTTTTTCAAATCTCTCAACAATTACTTTACCGGTGTTTAACTCATAACCCGAATTTACTTCATCCTCATTTAAAAACCGGGTAACCGGAATCGTTCCGTAGAAATGATCTGCATGAGTTGTTCCGAGACATGGAATTTCTTTACATACTTGTGCGAATATTGTTGCATACTTACTGTGAGTATGTGTAACTCCGCCGACTTCAGGAAAAGCTTTGTAAAGTTCGATATGTGTCGGCGTATCGCTCGATGGACGCTTTTTCCCTTCAACAACTTTTCCATTAAGATCTACAACAACCATATTTTTAATTGTAAGTTTGTTATAATCAACGCCGCTTGGTTTAATAACAATTAATCCTTTCGAGCGGTCAATTCCGCTTACATTTCCCCATGTTAGCGTAACTAATCCGTGTTTTACTAAATCATGATTCGCATTTAAAACTTCTTTCTTTAATCTCTCGAGCATTATTTATTCCTCCTGACTTCATCTCTAATGTCTAATAAATTTTTCATCACGTTGAACATTGAACCGTTCCAGGAATCCGTACCAAATCCGTTATGCAGTTGTTTGTACAGTGCATACAATTTTTTGTAAATGCCGTGATTCATTTCAATAGGTTGAAAGGCGGAACTTATACCTGTCATATTTTTTACAGCATCTGTAATAGAATCGTATCCGCCAGATTTTTTGCCTGCAGCAACCGTTGAAAACATTGCCGCTCCTAATGCAGGTGTCTGTTCGCTCCTCGAAATTTTCATCGGCCGCCCGGTAATATCAGCATAGATTTGCATCAGCAAAGGATTTTTAATTGCAAGTCCGCCGCAGTTAACTACTTCTTTTATTGGAACTCCGTACTCCTCGATCCGGTCAATGATTGCAAGCGTGCCGAATGCCGTTGCTTCGATTAATGCTCTGTAAATTTCATACGGCTTAGTGTGCAGTGTTTGACCCAACAGCATTCCGCTTAAACGTACATCAACAAGAATTGTTCTGTTTCCGTTGTTCCAGTCTAGGGCAAGCAAACCGCTTTCACCCGGTTTTAATTTTGATGCTTCAACTTCAAGGTTCTTAAATTTTTCTTCCGTTGTTCTGCCAAAACTTTCCGGAACAAGATTATTCATGAACCATAAAAAAATATCACCGACAGCGGATTGTCCGGCTTCAATTCCATAATAACCGTCCATCACAGAACCTTCCACAATTCCGCAAACGCCCGGAATATCTTTTAAATCTTTTCCTTTCGGTGAAATCATAATATCGCATGTACTAGTTCCAATAATTTTTACAAGTGTTCCTTCAGCTACCCCTGCACCCACAGCTCCCATGTGGGCGTCAAATGCGCCGACGGCAACAGCAACATTTTCTGTTAGACCTAATTTATTTGACCACTCTTTTGATAAATATCCTGAAAGGTTTTCCGAAGTGTAAGCCGTATTGTATAGACGCGGGCGCAGCGCACCCATCCCGGGAGAAAGTGTTTCTAAAAATTCTTCATCGGGTAATTTGTTCCAACCTGAATTGAACATTGCCTTATGTCCTGCTGCGCAAATACTTCTTTTTATTTTCGTTGGATTTAACTCGCCGACAAGGTTTGCCGGAATCCAATCACAGATTTCCATCCAGCTGTATGCCGCATTAAAAACATCGGGTGCAATATTTTTGCAATGAAGTATTTTACTCCACCACCATTCGGAAGAATAAACTCCGCCGATTTTCGATAGGTATTGCGGACGAATTCCGGCAGCGGTTTTTGTTATCTGTGCTGCTTCGGCAAAACTTGTATGATCTTTCCACAACCAGACGTATGCTGCAGGATTATCTTTAAACTTCTCATCAAAACATAATGCTTGTCCGTTAGCATCAACCGGCATGGGACTGCTACCCGTTGTATCAACACCGATACCGATTACATCCTCAGCTTTAAATTTCGGTTCGGTCTTTTTAGCTTGCTTGACCGCCTCTTTGATCGTCACTTCAATTCCCAATAAATAATCTGCGGGATTTTGCCGTGCAAGATTCGGGTCGGACGGATCAACAATAACTCCGTCTTTACCTGAAGGATACGGAAATACATGCGAAGCTAATTCACTTCCGTCGTTAACATCAACAATTAGCGAGCGGCAAGAGTTTGTCCCGAAATCCAAACCGATTGCATATTTGTTCATTAAGTTTCACCAAAAAATTCTCGTTTAAAAATTATCCTGTAAAATAAATGTATGCTAAAAGAATTAGAAGAAGAACAACGCCCGAAAAAACAACATCACGTGCTGTCCAGCTTGCTCTCGATTCCTTTTTATGTTCGTTTGTAACGGTTCCGTAAGTCAGTCCGCTGATTTTTTCATACGACGGTACCTCCGTTGCATAGCTTACTACAAACATTACAACAAGACTTACAATAAAAATAAGCAAGCTGTAGTACTGAAAGAAAATATTATTCATAACCCACAATAAAGAACCATGTGTGTAGGTGAATCCGTGTGTGAGTTTTACCGGTGTATCTATTGCAAGGCGAATTAGCCCGAGTGCAAAACCGGTATATAGTGCGGCAAGACATCCTTTTGCATTTAACCTTTTATGAAAAACTCCGGCAAAAAATACAACAAAGATCGGCGGGGCTAAGTACGCTTGAACCCCCTGCAGATAATCATACAAACCTTTTCCGCCTCGAATAACCGGAAGCCATAACAAACCGATTATTACCATTACTGCAGTTGCAACTCTTCCAACCCAAACTAATTTTTCCTGGGATTGATTTGGCCGGAACCGTGAATAAAAATCTATTGTGAATAAAGTTGAACAAGCATTGAATGCCCCGGCAAGAGAGCTCATTAACGCTGCAAGTAATCCTGCTACAACCATTCCTCTTATACCAATCGGTAAGATATGTGCCACCATTAATGGGAATGCCTGTTGAGCTTGATCACGAATAATTTTTCCATCAGGACCGATTAATTGCTGCTGCAAATAAGGAACTTTACCGCTTACAGCCAGTGCGTAACAAATAATTCCCGGAATGATGAAAATAAAAACCGGTAACAATTTGAAAAATGCTGCAGCGATCGAACCGCGTCTTGCCTGAGTTTCGTTGGGTGCACCCAAAGTTCTTTGAACTATATATTGATCCGTACACCAATACCACAATCCTATTATCGGCGCGCAGAATAACATTCCAATCCACGGATAATTATCATTGAAGTACCAAGCCATCTTTCCGGCTTCTTTTATGGGCGCCCATGTTCCTTCCACTCCCGCAGGAACTAACGGTTTCCAAAGATTAAACATTTCCGAGCCGGCAATCGCCTTTAGTTCCGACCAGCCGCCGAGAGCCTGCAGACCAAAAATTGTTACAAGAGCAGAACCAATAATTAAAATAATTGTTTGAAGTGCTTCAGTATAAGCAACCGCACTCATGCCTCCAACAATTGTGTATAGCCCGGTAATAACAATTACTAATATCGAACCGATCCAAAAACTATCCATCCCTAGAAAATTTATGTCTGGAAGCAACACAGCAAATACAACTCCGCCGGCAAAAACTCCAACTGCAATTTTTGTGAGTACATATGCAACTAACGAAATACCGGAAAGAACAGTGCGGGCTGTAGGAGAAAATCTCCTTTCAAGAAATTCAGGCATCGTAAAAACTTTTCAGCGCATATAAAACGGAACCATCACCCAGCCAAGTACAAGCAAACACCAAGCGTGAAGTTCGTAATGCGCCATTGCAACTCCGTCTGTTGCGCCGGAGCCTGCTAATCCCACCAAATGCTCTGAGCCGATGTTCGATGCAAAAATTGACGCACCGACAATAAACCAGCCAAGACTTCTTCCCGCTAAAAAATATCCATCAGTAGTTTTTTTCTGTTTCCTAATTACCCACCAGGCCAAACCGATTATTATTAAAAAGTATCCAGCTATTACTATCCAATCAACAGTTTGAAGTACGTTCATTTGTTCTCTCCTTAATAATTGTTGCAGGAAGTTGTGATTTCAATTAATTACGATCTAATAAAATTTTTATGGTTTTGTTCTCGTATTTGGAATTGGATTTCACAAACTCAACTTCCAATTTGTAGATTAATCCGCTTGATGAAATTACTTTTGCATTCTCGACTGACTGAATTTTATCTCCCGCAAAATATATTTTCATTTCGTTCTTGCTGCCGCTTAGTCCCTGAACATTTACCGAATACACATTGCTCTCAAGTTTATCGTTTAAAATTCTAAATCCTTTCGAAATGTCATTCGGTTTGGGTTCGGTTACATTTGGCAAAACGGAAATTCCGCTTCTGTGATTAATTATAATATGTGAAGATTTTTTAAGTATAAAAGAAAAAGTTTGGTTGTTTGATTGTTTGGTTGTTAGCGATTTGTTGTTGATTGTAACATCTTCAAATTTTGTCCCAAGTGGAAAAGTTGGAATAAATTCTATCTTAATTGGTGTTCCGGAATTTGAAGAGAAATCAAAAATCGTTTTTCCCTCAGTGCGCTTCATAGTGAAATCAACAAAACGATCACCAATTTTAATTCTCTCAACTTTCATTGAATTCCAATCTGCAGGTAAACGCGGAGAAATTTTTAATTTATTATTTGCTGCATCAACATCTAATCCCAGCATCCCCTCTATCGCCGGCTGCAATACCATTGTCTCGCTCCAGCATTGGTGAGGGCAAACACCTCCCGGTTTATATTCAGCACCGTTCAATACTTCTTCAACAAATCCCAGCTGCCAATTTTTATAAACCAGCAAATTATTCATTATGTGGGAAAAACCTTGTACATAATTTTCATTTTTATATTCAGCAAGTGCTGCCCATCCGGTAAACAAAGGCCAAACACTGCCGGTATGATATCCGCGCGGATTAAATATAGGGCTGTCTTCACGCAAAATTCTTACTCCCCAGTCTGAAGAAAAATAATTTTCTGAATAAGCATCCACTACTTTTTTTGCTTTAGAAGATTCAACTGTTTCAAAATATAAAGGTACAGCAGCTAATACAGTTTTTTCGGGGTTGTATTTTCCATCTTTGAGTTTTGAAAAACTTAAAAAGTTTTCTTGCTCGTTCCAAAAATCCTTATCAATTATATTTTTAACAATTCGATATTCGTCTTTGTAAGTTTTGCACTCTGCACTTTTCCCAATTTGCTCTGCCATATAACTCGCTTGTCTGAGCGCCTCCGCCCAGCAAGACGCGAGATAAACTTCAGTGTGCGCTGTATAAAGTCCGCCGCCTTCCACCCAGCCGTGTCCTACATTTGTGTTCTCAATAAGATGATCTTTATCCGTATCGGTTGAATAACAAAAATCTATCGCCCTCTTTATATATTCCCAATTCTTTTTGATGAATTCAATATCACCGGTGTGATGCAAATATTTTCCTGCAAGAATTATATAGAGTGGTG
>Ga0172367_10006167_pt1 | contig 14197 bp, 11 predicted proteins | sample Lak10m_FD_114542 | JGI IMG/M metagenome (GOLD analysis project Ga0172367, IMG submission 114542) | Freshwater microbial communities from Kabuno Bay, South-Kivu, Congo - kab_022012_10m | ecosystem: Environmental > Aquatic > Freshwater > Lake | place: Democratic Republic of the Congo: South-Kivu... | reverse complement strand
TCTTCATCATCCAGATTAAACAAACCTTCCGGAATTCTTAATTCTATTTCCTGAAGGTCTTCGTCTAAACGAACGATTAGTTCCTCATTCAGCGGAATCAACACTTCTTTTCCCTGGTATTCGACCGAAAGCAGCAGGTTTCCTGAATAATCGTTTACATCGGTAATTTCGCCAATCTGCCCAAGTGTTTCGTCGTAAAGTTGATAGCCCACCAACGCATTGGTGCTGAGTTCATCGTCGGAAAGAACAATATCATTCTGATCGACATAAACCGATAATCCGCAAAGTGCTTTGGCCTTTTTGTCCGTGTCCACCCAATCGAGGCGGGTGATGACAGATTCGCCCGATTTAAAGCGGAGTCCCTCTTCAGGAATAAAATAAGGAACCAGCAAATTGTCAATTTCTAGGAAAAGGATGGGATATTCTTCCAACGTTTCGTAATATTCTTCCTGAAACCGGATGACCAGTTCTCCATGTATCCCGTGTGGCTTCTGAATGTAGCCGATTTTTACACAACTGCTTTTTGGTATTGTTTCCATAGGTATAAAAATAGAAAAAAGCGACAGAAATTTCTGTCGCTTTTTATGCTTTGTCTGTTGTTGCCCGAGAGCCAAAACAGTTTTTTGCCAATTGTTATCCTTCAGTTTCTTCAGGAGCAGCTTCTTCAGCTACTTCTTCGGCTGCAGGAGCAGAAGCGGCTTGTGCAGCAGCGGCAGCTTCGGCGTTGCGTTTTGCAATGGCCTGAGCGCGTTCTGCATTCTTTTTAGCTTCGGCAGCCAATTGTGCTTTACGCGAAGATTCTGAACTATTTACTAAACCATCTTTTTTAGCCTGTACTTTCTTAGCTTTTTCAGCTACCCAGGCTTCAAATTTTACTTCAGCTTCTTCAGCAGTGAAGGCACCTTTAGCCACACCACCTAAAAGGTGTTTTTTGTACATTACCCCTTTGTAAGATAAAATAGCTCTTACTGTGTCGGTAGGTTGAGCACCGTTGGCAAGCCAGGTTAAAGCTTTGTCAAAATCGAGATCGATAGTAGCAGGATTAGTGTTTGGATTATAAGATCCAATCCTATCAATGTTTCTACCATCCCGTGGTGCCCTGCTATCAGCTATCACAATGTGATAGTAAGCATACCGTTTGCGACCCTGTCGCTGCAATCTCATTTTTGCTGGCATTTTGCTTAATTTTAAATGATAAACAGTTATTGAAAATTTTTGTGGCGCAAAGGTAAAACATTAATTCTGAATTCAAAATCCTTTCCCGAATATAAATATATTTGTATCACACAACCTTTCGGCGATCAACAGCATCTTTGAAAATTGATATTCTCATTTTTAAAATAAATTCACATGAAACAATTACAATCTTTTTTTCTCATTTTCCTCATTTTCGCCTTTGCTGCTTGTAACAAAGACGAAGACAATGCAACTGGTGTCGGAGATGCCCTCATTGTCACAAAAAAATCGGGAAACAATACTGTTTACGGGATTTCGCTTTATGCCTACACATTTAGTTCTTTTAAGACGGTAAAAGCAGCCAGTATTGCTGATCCTTCAAAAACCTACACTCTGGCCGCTAATCAGGGTTACAAAACCAATTTTTACTACGAAACTCCGGAAGCGGGTTTTACAACTACAAAACCAGCTGCTGCAACGTATAATTTCTCGGCCACTTTCGAAAATGGAGCAACACACGAATTTCAGGATGTCCTGTCTGATAAAGTACTGGGGTTACCAGTAATTGAAAAATGCACCTACAACAAAACCACTGGTATGCTTGATATTGCATGGACGGCATTGACAAGTGCCGACAGTTATGCTATTAACATTTTGGATGGAACTACCCTTGTTTTTGGTAGTCCGGAACTGGCCAGCACCGTGAAAGCCTATTCCATCAGTGTAAATGGCGGCGGATGGGCATCGGGATTTACTCCGGTCAACGGAAAGACCTATACCGTGAAACTCTATGCTTTTTTATACGAGTCGGGCGGAAATTCCTACAATGTTCAGGCCACATCAGTTTCTGAAACGCCTGTCGTGTGGGGCGAACAAAACTAAAATACTGAACTGTTTCAGGAGAAGGCTGAATGTGAAAATTATTGCGCATTCAGCCTTCTCCATTTTTATGCAGATGGTTACACGGCATTAATGCAAAATAATTGTCATCACACCAGACTAAACTCCTGGCGATTTTGCAGGCCTCAATTCATTTCCTACATTTGCTTCTACATCTATTTTAAAATCGAAAAATGATTCTCAAAGAACAGATTAAAGACCTTGTTGATCGCCGGGATGCGTTAAGGAGGCATCTTTGACTACGATCAGAAACTGATCCAACTGCAGGAGGAAGAACTTAAAACACAGGATCCCGATTTCTGGAACAATCCCAAAGAAGCTGAAAACCAGATGAAAGTGATCCGCTCGGTGAAAGTGTGGACCGATGGATTTAAAGAAGTCGACCAAAGCATGGAAGACTTGTTGGTTTTGTACGACTTTTTTGAAATGGGCGAAGCTACCGAAACCGACATCGATCAGCATTACAGCGAAACGCTTGGTTTGATAGAGGCATTGGAAACAAAAAATATGCTCCGGAAGGAAGAAGATAAGCTCGGAGCAATTCTCCGCATCAATGCTGGTGCGGGAGGTACCGAAAGCAACGACTGGGCGGATATGCTGATGCGTATGTACATCCGTTATGGGGAGAAACAGGGCTATAACGTAAAAACTGTAGAATTTCATCCGGGCGACGAAGTGGGCGTGAAAAGCTGCACCATCGAGTTTGAAGGCGAATATGCTTACGGCTACCTGAAAAGCGAAAACGGCGTTCACCGGTTAGTTCGTCTTTCTCCATTCAATGCGCAAAACAAGCGGATGACCTCGTTTGCTTCGGTTTTTGTTTCTCCGGCAGTGGATGATACCATCGAAGTGGAAATCAAGGAATCCGACATCACCTGGGATACTTTCCGGTCGAGTGGGGCAGGAGGACAAAATGTAAACAAGGTGGAAACCGGTGTGCGGCTTCGTCATGCCCCTACCGGAATTATCATCGAAAACACCGAAAGTCGCTCGCAGCTTGGAAATAAGGAAAATGCCCTTCGCCTGCTGAAATCGCAATTGTATGAACTTGAATTACGCAAGCGCCGCGAAATTGAGCAGCAGATTAATGCCACCAAAAAGAAAATTGAGTGGGGGTCGCAAATCCGTTCCTATGTGCTGCAACCTTATAAACTGGTTAAAGATAACCGCACCAATTTCGAGTCGGGAAATGTGCAGGCAGTGCTCGATGGCGATATAAGTGGTTTTATCAAAGCATTCCTTATGGAATTCAGCGACGAGGATTAACTGAAGGATTGATTGGTAATATCCATTATTGAATATCGAATAACCAAAATCAAAATAACCTAAGTTCAGGATTAGCAGACTTTGAACCTGAAACTTTGAACATGAAACTTTTTTATGAACGCAACAATACGACTGGCAGAAAAACGTGATGTTTCGGGAATTCTGGAAATTTATGCTCCGTTTATTCTCGATACGGCAGTGACTTTTGAAGAATCTGTTCCCGATGAAGAATCGTTTTGGGAACGCATCGTGGGAATTATGGCTGAATTACCTTTTCTGGTTTGCGAAATCGATGACCGGATTGCAGGTTATGCCTATGCCTCAGGTTATCGTAGCCGGGCTTCGTACCGATGGACAAAAGAAGTATCGGTTTATATTCATCCCGATTTCCAGCGTAAAAAGGTGGCGCACGCCCTTTATACCAGCCTGAATGAAATGGTCCGTTTCCAGGGAATTGCCGATTTACTGGCCATTATTACTATGCCCAACGAACCCAGTGTGGCCTTTCACGAATATTTTGGCTATCGGAAATGTTCCGAATTTGCAAAAGTGGGTTATAAACTGGGGCAATGGCAAAATGTGGGGTGGTTCGAATTGTTTCTTCAGGATGAAACACAACCCCCTAAAGAACGTATTTTAAGGCTCGATGAAATAACCGGGCTCCCAATTTTTAAAGATGCAATCAGGAAAGGGCTGGATAAACTTATGATTTAAAATTTTGTTTTTCTCTGGACGTTTCTGAAACCTATAACACCGAAAATGAAAAGCAATAGCAAATACAACAACCGGGAAATCAGTTGGCTTTCGTTCAACGCACGGGTTCTGCAAGAGGCCGAAGATCCAACAGTTCCGTTGTTTGAACGAATCCGGTTTTTAGGGATTTTTTCCAATAACCTCGATGAGTTTTTCAGGGTTCGGGTGGCAACAGTGCGCCGCATGCTCGAATTGGAAAAAGAAGACGAAACTCTCTTAGGCGACTACACGGCTGCTGAGCTTTACGACCAAATCCAGGAAACCGTTATTCAGCATCAGCAAAAAGCCCAGGAAATCTACCGGAATATCTGGCAGGAAATGGCCAATGAAAACATTTTTATGCTCGACGAAAAGCAACTCACCCATGAGCAGGGAGTTTTTGTCCGAAGATATTTTAATGTAAAAGTACTGCCGAACATTGTTCCGATCATGCTCGGAAAATCGATGAAGTTTCCGTATTTGCGCGACAAATCGGTTTATCTGGCTGTGAAACTTTCCAAATTAAAATCTCCGGAGAAATTTGCCTATGCACTTATCCGGATTCCATCGCGTTCGGTTTCGCGCTTTTTGGTTTTGCCCGACCAGGGAAATAAAAAGTTTGTGATTTTGGTTGACGATGTGATCAGGTTTTGCCTGAACGATGTTTTTCCGATTTTCAATTACGACCATTTTGAGGCTTACACCATTAAAGTAACTCGCGATGCAGAGCTCGACATTGACGACGATATTTCAAAAAGTCTCGTCGAAAAAATGGAGATCAGCCTGAAAAAGCGAAAAATTGGTATTCCTGTCCGCCTGATTTACGACCGCGAAATGCCTGCCGACCTGCTGGAATTCATCATGAAAAAAATGAAACTCGATGGTGCAGACAAAACTGTTGCAGGAGGCCGCTACCACAACCATAAAGACTTTATGAATTTTCCGGAGATCGGGAAACATCATCACTATTATCAATCTCTTCCGCCGGTTCCGCATAAAGATTTGCCGCCGCATCAAAGCATCCTGAAAAAACTCAGGCAAAAGGATGTTTTACTGCATTACCCCTATCAAAGCTTTTCACACTTTATCGATTTCCTGCGCGAAGCAGCTATTGACCCTAAAGTGACCGAAATCGGGATTACGATTTACCGGGTTTCGGAAACATCGAAAGTAGTGAATGCTTTGCTGAACGCCATCAGGAATGGCAAAAAGGTGACTGTTGTTATCGAATTACAGGCTCGTTTCGACGAGGAAGCCAATATTTTCTGGTCGAACAAACTTCAGGAAGAAGGAGCACACGTTATCAACGGCATTCCGGGACTGAAGGTACACAGTAAACTGGCCTGGATTCAGCGCAAGGAAAAAACCGGAGTTCGGAATTATGCCTACATCGGTACCGGAAATTTCCACGAAGGAACAGCCCGCGTTTACGCCGATAAAGGTTTACTAACAGCCGATCCGGAGATTGCCAACGATGTGGCCAATATGTTTGAGTTCTTCAAGCACAATTACAAGCATTTCAAATTCAAGCAAATCATAGTCAGCCCATTTTTGCTCCGGAATTTCCTGGTTCAGAAAATTGACCAGGAAATAGCAAACGCCCGAAAAGGAAAAAAAGCGTATATGATCCTGAAGATGAATAGTCTGATTGATCAGGAAATGATTGACAAATTGTACGAAGCCAGTCAGGCCGGAGTGAAAATTCAACTGATTATTCGTGGAATTTTTGGCCTGAAAACGGGAAATCCGGTGCTCAGCAAAAACATTGAAGCCATCAGTATTGTAGATAAGTTTCTGGAGCATACACGAATAATGCTATTTGCCAATGGAGGGAAAGACGATATTTACATCTCTTCGGCCGACTGGATGCCACGCAACATCGACCGGCGTATTGAAGTAACGTGCCCAATTTATTCTCCGGAAATCAGGACTGAGTTAAAAGAATTGCTTCGCATCCAGTTGCGCGACAACACCAAGGCCCGTATTCTCGACAGCGAATTGAGCAACAATTACAACAATCAGAACAATAGCGCAAAATATCGCGCTCAGGTTGATTATCACAATTACATCAAAAAAAGACATCAAAATATCATGAAAATTTACCACAACCCACGCTGTTCAAAAAGTCGCGAAGGCTTAAAATATCTGGAAGAAAAAGGCTTTGAAATTGAGGTAATCGATTACATGAAAACCGGGATTACCGCTGGCGAAATAAAAGAATTTTTGAGCAAATCGGGATTAAAAGTAGCTGATATTATCCGCACCAACGAAGATCTTTACAAAGAGCAATTCAAAGGTAAAGAACTGACTACTGAGGAATGGATCAGCGTTTTAGTTGAAAATCCAAAACTCATTCAGCGTCCGCTGGTTATCAAAGGCACACATGCTGTTTTGGCACGTCCGGCCGAAGAAATTCAGAAGCTTATTTAAGTCGAACTATTCTTCCAGTTTATACCAATTCACGGCATTCCGGTAAAAAATTTTGTCAACTACTTCTTTCGGAAGTTGCAGCCCGGTATATGTTCCGTTCACATCGCGCGACTGCATTTCCATTGCACTGGTAAAAAAATTCCAGTCTTTCAGGCGTCCTTTATGGAAGTTGGCAAAAAAGCTGCTGTCGAGTTTACCTTCCGAGTACGACATATCGGTTCCGTACAATATTCTATCCTGATACTTGATGAGAAAGTTCCGCACTTTTTCCCGGTTCAGGATACTTTGGTGCTGTAAATGACAAATACGCGCCGCCAAATCGACCGCCAGATTTGGAAAACGATCGAGTGTTTTGCCCAACTGGACAACACTCCATTCTTCGCTGGCCAGGTGGCAGCCAATCATTTTCAGGTTCGGATGTTTTATGAGCAGGCTGTCGCGGGAATTCAGCTGATCCTGATAACCCGGGAACTCGGGGTGCAAAAACATGTGGTATTCCGGATGGCGGGTAAAATAACTGCGATCGTTATTTACAGTCATCGAATCCAACGGCAGCCAGCAGTTTTTGGGCTCACCCAAATGACACGTCAATGGCAAACTTTTTTGCTCGACCAGTGCAATCACCGGATCAAACCTTGCGTCGCTCACCATGATAAAACGGCCATTTCGGTCGCGCTCCACCATGCCAATATTTTTCCAGAGTTTAACTCCAATTGCTCCTCCTGAAATACCTTTCTCCAGTTCGGCAATGGTTTTCTGTTCCCAGCCAGCCGTATTCCAAACGGCAGTATCAAACTTAAATGTGGCTAAAAAATGAATCTGTTTGGGGAATTTCTGGATCAATGCCATCGCGGTATCAAGCTGCATTGAAACCTCAGTAGATGAATTTACATTGATGGTGATAAACTTCAGGTTTTCGTTGGCTGCCTGCTCCAAAATCCGGACATCGGTCGTCGAAAAATGGACGTGGGCATCAATTTTAGGCACTTTAAAATAATCGGCTTCGGTGTAATACGAAGGCTGACACGAAGTGAAAGTCAGAAAAGAAATAATACTCAGAAGTCCGGTGACTTTTTGAATGAAGGAATACGGTTTTTGCATAACAAACAGCTTTAACGAAAAAGTTAACTGTACCACTGCCGTGTCCGGGTAGTTTTATTCAGGCAATCAATGGCTGTATTCACATTGCTCACTACCTGGAAATCGAACATGCCGACGCAGATAAAATCGGCGCCATTGTCGTAAGCCCACTGAAAACCATCTTTGGGTTCGATGGCTCCGGCTGCCAACACTTTAAAGCCCATAACCGGAACCGTCGTTTTGCTCACAAAATCAACAGTCCGTTCAGGGAAAAGGCAGAAAATGTTGTTGTGAAAACGGTTGTGATCAAGGTAATTTTTGCCGTCAACTTCAAAAGGAACGCGGTTTTCACGCGGGTGCGCCGACCAGTACTGATCGTGGTGCATGGTTTTCATGTAGTAATCAGGAATGATACCCTGATCGGCACAGGCGATGAGCGATTCAACTGAATGAGCGCCCAAACCTGCGGTAATTCCCTGTTTGCGGATATGTTCAAGCATTTCGTGAATCACCTCCAACCGATTGTCGCGCACCAGCCAGTCGCACCAGTTTCCCTGTACCTGAATGATGTCAACCCCAAAATCAATGGCTTTGTCGATGTTCTCGAAAAAGAGTTTTTTATCGGTTTGAGGGCCTACTTTGGCAATTTCCTTGTTATTCAGGTTGGGGTGCACCTGGGTAATGACCTTGATTTTACTTCCGGTCATTTTTTTGTATTTGGCGAGCAACGGGTTCGACGGGAAACCGAGATTAATCGTGTTTATTCCGGCTTGTTCCATTAAAATCAGGGTTTCGTAAACTTTTTGCTCGGTATTGTAGGCTTTGAAAAGGGTGTCGGCATAAATCAGATCGCGGGCGTGCGACCAGCCGCCAATCAGGTTACCGCCAGCCACCAGGCGGCTGATTTCGTGTTGACCAATTTTGCCTTTGGGCAATTGACCTTTCAGGTCTTTCAGTTCAGTTCGTTTTACCTGAATAGTTGCACCCGACATTACATCCACCCCGTACGTATTAAAATGATCGACGGCTCCCCAGCCCATAGCGCCCAAAACCGGCAATGTTGCCAGGTTTTTCAGGGCTTCGCGGCGCGACGAACTGCTCTCTTCCGCCGTGACGGTTTCTTTTTTTCGGCTCCTGAAAAGCTTAATCAGTGCATCAATGCTATAGCCTTTTTCAGTATAAAAAGCAAGAAATACCAAAGCTGCTGCCTCTATGAAAAGCTTATCGACAATGAATAAATGGCCTTCCGAAGCACTCAACAGCGGGTTGCCAAACGGTGGATAGGCAAAATAATAGAGGGTGAGCAACAGCGCTCCGGCAACCGATGCAATCCGGCTGAAAAGTCCGATGAACAGTGCCAGACCGATCAGGAAAAGCCCGTACATGTTCAGGATATCGCTGATTTGGAGAATTATTGGGGAGCTGGCTATCCAATGGTAAAAGCCTGAAAAGAAGCCTGAAGTATTCAGTAAAAAACCGGAGGCTGTCCAGTTGCCCTGAAGAATTTTGGACAGACCTTCGTATAAGAAATGCCAGCCAATGGCTACACGCAAAATGGTAATAAATAAACGGCGGTAAAAATTTGAAGAGTCGGCTTTCATAGTTAGGTTATTGGGTTAGTGCTAAAAATTGACTGTTAATTTCAGAATCTTTTTTGACAAATTAGAAGAGAGGGCAAAATTTTTGCATAACAGGTATCACCAGATTGAGGATCGGTTGAATCCTATACTATTATGTCCTATTAAATCCGAGAAGCTTTTGCCTATATTTTTATTACTTTTGTTTTATGACAAAAAATGAAATCATCGCTCAGATCAACCTTTCCTTGAAGCATTTAAATGTAACCAAGGTAATTCTGTTTGGTTCCTATGCCAAAGGAACACAATCAGCAGATAGCGATATTGATTTGTTGGTTGTTACAGATGATGAGTTTGTTTTTGAATCATTCGCCGAAAAAATGAAAGTCAAAGTCAAGATTGCCAATGCGCTTAATCCATTACGAAAATATGCCGATATTGATCTCATTGTGCATACAAAACCAATGTATGACCAGTTTATTCAACTGGACAGTGGTTTTAAGAAAGAAATACTAAGCTCAGGATCAGTAATTTATGAAGCAAACAACTAAGGAATGGTTCATTGCTGCAGAAGATGATCTTTTGGCGGCTCAAAAGCTTGGCGACGAAGACCGACTGACTAATGTGGTTGCTTTTCATTGTCAGCAATGCCTTGAGAAATGCTTTAAAGCAATGATTGAAGAGCAGGGTAAGCCTTCAATTAAATCGCACGATCTGTTGAGGCTTCAGTTGAGTGCCGATGTTCAGCTTTCGCAAACGGAGACTAATATTCTTGAAGTTATCAATGAGGTGTATATTGATGCGCGTTATCCTGGAGATATGGGGCTTCTTCCTCATGGAAAACCAACAAAAGCTGAAGTGAAGGGCTTTATAGAATTTTGTGAAATGCTGTTTAGAAAAATAAAGGATCAGCTGGCTTCTTAATCTTTACCGGCTTGCCTCCAGATACCTAAGTACAAACCGTATTTCAGAATAGCTGAAATCATTCCCCAGACCAGCCCGGATTTCGCCTAAACTTCGGGTTTTATGATTCTCGATGTATCGGGTAATTGTTTCCACTTTTTGAGGATCGACCAAACCCTCCAACGAAAGTTCTCCCATGCCGACAAAATAGGACAAATGGTTCTCAATGGTCGATTCAACCATTCCGCGTTCACGGGCAATTTCAGTGATGGTTCTTCCGCTTTTAAACAGTTCGAGACTGGTCTCCTGTGTGCTTAAACCAGCCTTTTCAACTTCCTTTTCAGCGCCAATGGGCAATTCGAGCCCCTTCGACCGACGATAATCAATCACCAATTGCAGTATTTCCTTACCAAATTGCTGCATCCGGGTGCCGCCCATTCCCTTCACCGCTTTCAGATCAGATTTGGTGGCTGGAAGTGTTTCCACAATGTCGAGCATGGTTTTCTGCGGAAGTACTCTCCGAATTTCAACATGGAGCAAATCGGCCTTCTCACCACGCCAGTTTTTCAGGATAGTGTAAAATTCGGGGTGTTTAGAGAAGGCAGATGAACTGCCGGTTGAAGTTCCTTTGTGTCCGGATTCAGGTTGCTCAATGGCCGACTTGGCGCGGGTTTCGAGGAAAGATTGAATGGAAAACCCCGATTTGCAGAGTTCAAGGCAAGCTTTCTTTGTGTGTATTTCTTTCCTGAATTTCTCTATGGCATCCTGAAAACTCTTCCGGATGGCCTTGTTATCGGTTTCAAACGACGACTTTGAAAATGGATCTTCAACAAGGAACAACAATTTTTCAGCAAAATAGTCGGAAGCTTTTTTTATACGCTCCTGAAGTAGGGGATTATCTTCCGCACTGGAATCGGCAAAGATCAGTTGTCGGAGCTGTGCCTCAAATTTATGAGCCACATCAATCATTTCGTGTTGTAAAGGTGAGGTTATACTTTGCAGCTGAACACCCAAGGTACCGAGTACCTGCCCCGAGTGTTCTTCCAAAAGTTTTTGCAGATAGTGTATTAACCGCAGAAGTGGTTTAAAATCAAACAGCTCACCGAGCAACTGCTGCACATAGTCACGTCGCGACTGTTCGAGTTCAGTTTGTCCCGGCTGGTTGCGCTCCACTTCATCAGTAAAACGGATAACCGTTGTATCATTTTTAACACTATGCGAAGCAATTGGCGTACGAAGTACCATTCCTTCCAGCGTTTTGCAGCGGCTGAGCGCCACATAAACCTGCCCATGTGCAAACGACGACCGGGCATCGATGATGGCTTTTTCGAACGTCAGTCCCTGACTTTTATGAATAGTGATGGCCCAGGCCAACTTCAGCGGAAATTGTGTAAATGTGCCAATCACTTCTTCATCAATTTCCTGGGTCGATTCGTTCAGCATAAACCGGATGTTCTGCCATTCCACAATTTCAACGTCAATCGATTCGCTGGTATCGGGGCAAAAAACTTCAACGATAGTATCGTCGATGCCGGTAATTTTCCCGATCTTCCCATTGTAGTAGCGCTTTTCAGGCGAAAGATCGTTCTTCACAAACATCACCTGCGCACCCACTTTCAGCTCCAATACCAAATCGGTGGGGTACGAATACTCCGGAAATTCTCCTTTCACTTCGGCCTGAAAGCGGTGGGGAGGAGTAGTAAGTGTACCCAGTTTCGAGTGGTTGATTTGCTGCGATTGATAATTGTGCGTCGTCAGCGTGATGTAGCCGTCCTCATCGGAGGGATTAAAATCGGGCATGTATCGCCGGTTTAGTTCCTGAAGTGTCACTGCATCCATCTGGTTTTCGCGTACCTTGTTCAGCAAATCAATAAACCGCTTATCGCTCTGTCGGAAAATATGAGTCAGTTCGATGCCGATAAATTTCGAGCGTTTCAAGGCATGACTACTAAAGAAAAAACTGGTGTCGTAATACGGTTTCAGGATTTCCCATTCTTCGTCTTTCACGATGGGAGCCAGCTGTTGCAGGTCGCCAATCATTAGCAACTGAACGCCTCCAAAAGGTTTATATCTGTTTTTGAAGCGCCGCAGCACCTCGTCGATTCCGTCCAAAACATCGGCGCGCACCATCGAAATTTCGTCAATCACCAGCAAATCCATGCTCCGCATAATGTTGATTTTCTCGCGGCTAAATCGTTTGATTCCGGCGGCGACACTACTTGTATCGGTCACCTCAACCGCCCGCGGCGAATCGGGACCATGCGGAATCTGGGGTCCGAACGACATCTGGAAAAACGAGTGAATGGTCACTCCGCCTGCGTTAATGGCCGCCACACCTGTTGGAGCCACTACCACCATTCGTTTGGGCGACTGCTTTTTCAGGTTTTTCAGAAAGGTGGTTTTCCCAGTTCCGGCTTTGCCTGTAAGAAAAATATTTTGGTTGGTATATTGCAGAAAGTTAAAGGCAAGTTCGAGCTGCGGGCTTGATTGGAGTTTCATCGTAATTGACTTTTAATGGGGTGGTCGTTGGATAAATTGAATGTGTACTCTTGCAAAGTTATTAAAAAGAGATGGAATCAGGTCAAATTTTATACATGCTTCCATGAGTAGGTTTGTTCCTAAGTTTATAATCACGGGTTTTTCAGGTTTTGAAAATATCTTGCTTTATATTGTTTAAAGCCGCAATTGAAGGAAAAGGAAATACCAAGGTTTAACCGCCCCGCAGGGTGAAGTTGTGGCAAATAAAAAGAGAGCCAAAATCGGCTCTCTTTTCTGCTGTTGAATCTAAAAACTTCGCGGGATGAAATAATCCCACTATCTATTATCTGACCAATTTTTCGAGTCTGGCTAATTTTACTTCTTTCCATTCCCGGGTTTTTAAGCCTTCTTTTACAGCAAGCTGAATCATCATGTCCATTTCGCCGCCACCACTGCCTTCCATAAACTCGGCAAGTTGCTGTGCATTTTTATACATGCTGAACGTGATGTGTGTTCCGTAGGCTTCTGTTCCTGCAGGTAAAATAGTACGAAGCAGTCCCCATGTCTCTTTTTTCCCCTTGTCAACCATTTCCTGATGCCAGGGTTTAAAAATTTCATTCTCAGCTTTTTCATAACTGTCATCCACCTGTTTCATAATGTCAAGTGTGGCGAGAGTTCCGACTTTCATTACAAAATCATCTTTTGTTTTGTTGACTTCTTTAAAAAGTACCTGATTAGCTATGTCTCGTGATTTGACCGTTTTGATCATCATCGCGTTAAATTCCTTTTCAGCCATTGCCGGATAGGCTTTTTTCGCATAGCCCATCACATCCAGTGAGCCAATAGCCTGAAGCATACTCGTTAAAGAGGAGAAAAGTGTTACCGTGAGGTATTGCGATCCTTGTTTGGTTCCGGCAGGAGTTAACGACCACAAATCCCAACCAAGAATTGACTTGTCGGCAACCCGCTGTTTATGGATTCCGGACCAGAATTCTTCCACTGCCCAATAATCTGAACCATTTTCATCATCGACTTGCATAAATTCAAATAGCAGATAAAGATCGGATTGTTTTTCCTGTGCTTTACTGCTGATGGCCAACATGATGACCAGACTTAGTGTTAGTAGTTTTTTCATATTCATTTTTTCGGTTGTAGTTTTTTGAAGCGTTTATTTTTCAAAAACATTCAAAACTCCATTCAGTGTTTCAATTTTCACCAGTGGAGTTGTACTCATTTTAAATCAGAATTTAATGGTCACCGGCTAGAATTTTGCCAGAGATAACCCGTTATGTTTTCAGGAAGAAGTCATGGTGACTTTGAGATCCGCAATTCACATTTTTTCAGAATGTGATGAATGAGAATAAATTAGGCTTTAAACGGTGGCCAAGAAGAGTATTTAACTCTCATTGTTGGATATATAAGGTATTTGTAATCTCTCAGATAAATTTACGGAACTTCAATCAAATAATTTTCAGTCTGTTTAAATAAAAGACAAAATCATCCTTTATTGATTGTGCACACATTATTTATCAAACTTTCAATGATTTCAATCAAAAAAATTACGGAATTATCGGATAAATGGTTTTGTTGGCAACAAGGAAAATAAAGAAGGAAGCTTTTTTGCCACGAAGTGGCTGAATTTGAATAACCCCGTA
>Ga0172367_10006166_pt1 | contig 14199 bp, 21 predicted proteins | sample Lak10m_FD_114542 | JGI IMG/M metagenome (GOLD analysis project Ga0172367, IMG submission 114542) | Freshwater microbial communities from Kabuno Bay, South-Kivu, Congo - kab_022012_10m | ecosystem: Environmental > Aquatic > Freshwater > Lake | place: Democratic Republic of the Congo: South-Kivu... | reverse complement strand
TATTGGTGGCGTAGGTGTAGAGGATTGTGATTTCAATTTCGCTACTGCCGCAAACACCACAGAGCAGGTTATTGACCTGGGCGCAATCATCCCGGCCCTTGCCAGGGTGCTTGATGTAAAATCGTATACCAATGCCGTGTTCACCGGTGTAACAACCCTTGCTGCAGAGGTAGGAAATGCTTCCAGCGGAAACCAGTTCGTTGCCAGCGCATCTATCTATGCTGCTGATGCAATAACAGCAATGGATAATACAAGAGCTCTGAACGTAGCTCCAAACGAAGATGCAACACACGTATATGTCGCTGCAACTCCCGGGGCCAACTGGTCAGGCGTAACAGCTGGTAAGGTAACGTATTATATCACCTACATTGAGGTTTGCTGATATAGTTTTTTCAATGTGTCGGGGGAGTGGGTTCGCTCGCTTCCCTTTTTCTTAAACAACTAAAGATATGGCTTTCAGAAGTATAACACAGATGACTGATAAGAACGGGAAGCCAATTCCTGTTTTGCCTCTTTCAGACCCGCAAGATGTTGACGGGACAGCAGGATCAGTGCAGAGTGCTGCTATAAGCGGGACTCTGGTCAGGATCATATCAATGGATAATGAGCTTAGAGTTGCTGTTGGGGCAGATCCTACGGCCGCAGCTACGAACTCAATATATATTGCAGCCCTTGGAGAATTATGGCTACCTGTGAAGGATGGCGAGAAAGTTGCTGTCCGCGGAGGCAAAGCCAATATTTGTACAGCAGGAGTTTAATTTAAAAAACGATAAGTAAAAATGAAAAAGTTTTGTTTTGCATTAGTACTGGCTCTGATGGTGACAGCTCTGTCAGCTCAGAACATTGACACTATTAAGTTAGGTACTCCGTGGTCGCAGTATGGCCTTAGCGGAGGAGAAAAAATCTCAAAGGCATGGCTGAAGGTGAATGATCATATTCAGTTCACCAATGCTGCCGTTTATCCGGTGATAACCGTTAAGTCATCTATCGCAACCGGGAAGGATATTTTTAATGTCGTTGACTATGATCTTAATAAGGTTCAGACAACCTGGGCAGAGAAAACGGACACTTCGAGTTTCAGTCTTAAGTATTCCTATACCGGATCGCCAACTCTCAAACTAACGAGCAAAGCCGGGGTAACAATTACAAAGGCCGACTCAGCCAATATTACACAGGGAGTGCCCATGATCGTTTATATTGGCGATACAACGGTAACTGCCAAATACGGAGTAGTTGTATTTAAGACATCGGATTCTACATTTTACGGCTGCCGCTATATTAGGCCTACAGGCAAAAAAAAATGGTGGCCTTTAGACCATTGATACCATGAAGATACTTCTTAACGTGCTTGGCATCCTGATCTATTTTCTAAACAGGTATGCTAGCAGGTCAGATAAGAGTAAGCCCTTCAGCTTCTCTTTCTGGATTAAAGACAACTGGCCGGAGATCGCAACTGTGGTCCTGATCGATGCAGCCCTGATGCTGCTATTATTTGCACCCGGGACAGAAGTAAATTTTGATGAAATGCTGAGCAAACTACCGATAGGGGTTAAGATATCAGGTACCTACCTGATGAGTTTTCTCCTGGGGCTCGGGCTATCTTCACTCTTTTACAGCGTATTCAAATCGAAGATATCACAAACTAAATCCCCTGAGTGATGGCATTCGAATTATCAGAGAGGAGTCTGAAAAGAATGGAGGGGCTTGACAATGCTCTTATAGATGTTGTCAAGCTCGCCATTACCAGGACTCCTATTGACTTTGGAGTTGCTTATATGGGAGGGATGAGGACCGCTGAGGAACAAAACCAACTGTTTAAGCAAGGCGCATCTCAGTGTGATGGCTATTTAAAACTATCCAAGCATCAGAGCGGATTGGCCGTAGATCTTAATGTCTTTGTCGGAAATACTATGGTAAGCAATAAAGAAATGCTCTGCGTAATTGCCGGAGTAATGTTTTCATGTGCTTCTGAACGAGGAATCAAATTAAGGTGGGGCCTTGACTGGAATATGAATGGAGATATCCGGGATAATAAGTTTAACGATATGTTTCACTTTGAACGCATCAGATGAAAATCAGCATCAAATACCTCAAGTATGTCCCGTACCTGGTTATTTTGATCCTCTTTTTTGCAGGGGGCCGGTATTATAATGCCTACAAAAAGGAAAAGGCAAACAGGGAGCGCCTGGAATATAACCAGCAGCAGTACCTGTCCCAGCAGGACCAGTATCAAAAACTGACAGTAACCTTTGATGAATTCAAAAAAAGTATGTCAGCAAAAATCGATTCTATCCTGGCTGCATCAAAGATCAAACCGAAACAAGTCACCAGTGTGACGGAGCGGATATATTACTACCGGGACACCAGCTACACAAACATAAAGCCGAACCCGGTGATAACTGATAAAGGCACTATCTATCCGTTTGTCGATGTGAGGGATTGTTTTGCTATATCAGGGTTCATGTCACTTCAGGGGAACCGGCCGGAGCTGACGATAATAGACCGGCAATATAGAAATCACTCTATCGATATAGCATACCTGCAGCGGGAAAAGAAATTTCTGTTCTTCCGCTATGGGAAATGGAGGGCTGAGCTTTATCAAACTAACGTATGCGGAGACCAGACCACTAAGGAGATTGAGGTAATTAAAAAGAAAAAGTAATGCCGTACCTGTTAAACAGCGACCAGTTGACTTATTACGACCTTGATCACTATCTTGACGGATTAGATGCACAAGAAACGGGCGATACCCTGCTCATGCTATATCTGTATCCGATAGACGGGTTATTTACAAAGATCAAAAGGCAGATAGCTCTCAGGGCAAAACATGAAACTGACACTGAGGGTAATATGATGCTTGACAGGTACTCTATGACTGATGATGAGATAAACGAGTACATGGGATACCTGCGCCTTGAATCGGCAAAGATATTCAAAGCAATATCAGCATACTCTAAAACCATCAACGCAGCATTCAGATTTAATGTCAACTTCGGCACTCCCCTGTTTTCCAGTGTATTCACAGAACAGAGTGTTGACGGGCTTACGGTCATTGATGAATCTCAGATCATGACCGAGAATGCCTATGCCGGCAAGAAGATAGTCATTGTCAGCCCCGGGCTTTACCAGAATGAGGAGCGGGTTATTGTCTCCAATGACGAAACCTCCTTTGTGATAGAGTCTGCGTTCTCTCAGGACATTTCAGATATTGAATATGTAGTAGTAACACAGACAGAAAAATTTATCCTTATATATACTGCGTGTAATGCGCTGAAGTTTGAAACAAACCTTCTTGAGCTCATCGATTCTCTTTTTGAAAAGGCACTCATAGGGAGTGTCATCAAAGAATGGTATCTTACTAACCGGTTCATGGATGACTGGAAGGTAGAATCGGAGATTGTAAAGGATACGATCACGGATCTGCGGAGTTCCTTCTTCCAGGATATTGCCCCGGGGAGGAAACTTAATCCGATGTTTTAGTGTCATCACCATCAAAGATATACCCTAAAAACTACAAGGGACCACGAGGTGAATCAGCTTATGAGGTCGCTGTACGTCATGGATTTGTCGGAACTGAGGAGGAGTGGCTTGAGTCACTTGCTGTCCTTGGAGGGTTCAATCATACTCATTCAGAATACATCCCTTACTCCCTTGCACAGGAGGAGAATGATTTTATTGTAGGATCTGGACTTGGGGCATTTGTAAAGAAAACCCTCGCAGAGGTCAAGTCAATACTTTCCCTGGGGACTGCAGCAAGTCAGAGTACAGATCATTTTGCCCTGGCTAGCCACACCCATTCACAGGAGAACATTACATCTGCCCCGTTTCAATCGGTGAACTTTGCTAATCCTGTCAGCCTGGATGCGACAAGTCATAAGGATTTCATCATAGGAACCATTACCGGAGGGACAACCATAAACATGTCAAATGCCTCTGATGGAGATGCAGGTATGATCATAGTACATATAGACGGGACGGGAGGATATTCAGTCGCGCTTGGGGCTGCATTCACAAAACGACTCGGGATCACCCTTATTGACAATAGGGCCAGCAAGGAGAATGTAATCTCGTGGAGAAAATGTGGCGGCGATATTTATTATACCATTAACCAGGTTGAAGCATGAGTTTTGTAAATGCCATAGGTTTTTTCAGTCGGCAGGAAGAATGGAAGTTAAATGACCTGGATAATAATGAATACCCGGTAATTACTATCGGCAGTCAGGCATGGATCGGATCAAATCTTAAGGTCACAAAATATTCTGACGGATCAGACATAACCAATATAACAGATGGACCGACCTTTTACGCTGACCTTACCGGGGCCTATTGCTGGTACAACAACGACATAAGCTATAAAACTCCATATGGAGCCCTATATAACCATTATTCCATAAGCAACGCAAAAGGGATCCCGTATTTCACCCGGGGGGGAGTCCATGAGTCAGGATGGAGGATACCTACACAGGCAGATTTTGAGGCCTTGGTAGAATATCTTGGAGGATGGGCTGTTGCCGGAGGGAAGTTAAAAGAGATAGGCGTGACGCATTGGAATTATTCTGACTATGAAAATATCGGAGCCAGTAACTCAAGTAAATTCTCAGCAGTGGGGGCTGGATACCGAACCGATTCATTAGGCTCATTCTTTAACTTTGGTCTATATGGGGTATGGTGGAGTTCAACTAATTACTATTTGGGGACATTTAAGACTGCCGAAGAAGCTCACCATAATACATCAGGGTTTCGGGCCGGTCGTTCTATACGCTGCGTGAAGGATATCTAAAAAAGAACCCCCGTTAGTTGGACGGGGATTCAGGCAGAAAGAAGATACATGGAAAGCATGAATTGACTTCAAAAATACCTATTATATATATGCCCTCCAAAAAAGGTTACTAACACTTAAAAGACCTATTTTGGAGTTGGAAAATTGCGATTCCTACGCTAAGCCATCAATTAAAACATTGAAGGAATCAGATTATCAAACGGATGGGAAAAGCTGACCGCATTCTTAAGAGTCATAGGACGCTGTGAATATCCTGTTGAAAAGTGGTAAGATTTAACCACCTTATTTACCGGCTATTCCTGTCTTTGCTTCTATCTTTTCATCCATTCATCAAAAATTTATTTCTCTAAACCATGCTACTTATTAAGTGAAATGGCGTAATTTCATACGCTATTTACGCGCCCCATGAATCGACTCCCAACTTTCAAAGTAACGATCCGGAAGGACGAGCTCAATGCTTCCGGCAAATCAAATGTAAAGATACGAGTATGCCACAAACATACAAGGTATATCTCCACAGCTTATTATGTGAAACCTCAGTTCTTTGATCAGAAGAATGAGATGATCCTTCCCGGGGGAGATATGACCAAGGACCAGGCTGACCGGGCGAATAACCGGATGAAGATCGAGATAGGTATCCTGGCAGGTAAGGTTGATGGCATCCGGGACCAGCTGCATACCATTGATATCAAAACTCTGATGCAGATACTCCGGGATAAACGGAAGGAATATGAACTGATGGCCCTGATCGATGACAGGATCGCCAGGTATGAGAAGATCGGGAACGTGAATTACATGAGTACCTTTGAGAACACTAAGAAGGTAGTACAGGATTTTGCCGGCGCGGAGGTCCCGCTAAAGTCTATTACTGCAGACTGGCTTAAACGGCTTGAATACAAGATGAAACTCAACGGACTGCAGACAAACTCTATTGGAGTGTACATGCGCAATATCCGGACCTGTTATAACCAGGCTATAACCATGGGCTTGACGGATCTGGCATCTTATCCGTTCCGGGGCTATCGAATCCCAAAGGCCGCAACCCGCAAGCGGAACCTATCGGCTGAGGAGATTGCAAAGATCTACCGCGCACAGCTCAAAGATCCGCTGGCTGAATGGGCCAGGAGCATGTTCATGCTGTCTTTTTTTCTGATAGGGATCAACATGAAGGACCTGTTCCTGCTCAAAAAGGTGGAGCAGGGGCGCATATATTATATAAGGAGTAAGGGGAAAAGACAATATAATATCCAGGTATGGCCGGAGGCACAGGAGATTATAGACCGATACCCGGGAAAGAATTTCCTGCTGGATGCACAGGACCGGTATGCAGATTACAGGTCTGCCACCAAGCGGATCAACAAGAAGATGAAGGATATTGCTGCAAAATGTGGGATAGACAAGCCAGTGACTACTTATTATGTCCGTCATTCCTGGGCAACCATCGGGAGAAGCTTGAAAATTGCCAAGGATGACATATCAATGGGGCTGGGACACCAGAGAGCTTCGATGGAAATGACAGAAATATATATCGACGAGGAGCAGGAGATCATAGATCAGACAAACCGCATGATCATTGACCATGTGATTAAATTACCTCCCGGCGAATAACACCTTTAATAAGGTATAGCTTCTCAATTTCTCTTTCCTTTACCACCATCTCATCATATCGGGAATTCTGAGCAGTAAGTTTCAGGCTACCCTGCTCGTCCTTTTTGACAAACCGTATTACCGGCCGGTTGTTAATATACAGCATATAGGCCTCACCATAGGATACCTTTGCCGGCTCTATTTCCATGCAAATAACAATATCCCCTGTCTGGTATTTGGGAGACATTGAATCTCCGATGACATCAAATGCATGAGTGCAGTCATCATACCCCGAGATCTTCATCAGGTCCACAGGATCCTTTCCCCCTTTATAATACCCAATAGTATGAGTTACCGGCTCTAAAAGTTTAGAGCGGATCATCGGACCCTTGTCCAGAAGAAACCAGTCCGCTGATACTTCCCTGAATACCGTGAGTATCTTTTCAGCTACCTCCAACGAGATATCTGTTTCAGGGTCAAGTGTTACCCTGCTGATTAATGAATTCGATGGTAGTCCAATTTTTTGCGAGAATGAATTCTTATTTAGCCTGTAATGGTAAATAATCTCCATGATCTTGACTCCTCTCCCTGTCTTGCTTTCCATTAGAGTAAAATATTCGTTTATGTAATGCGCTAATTTTCAACCAAATGCAAAAAAGTTTGAAAATAAACGCTAAAATATTTGCAAATACACAAATCACAAAGTATATTTGCTAAAAATGTAACGTACTGTTGTCACATTTCGGATGTAAAATAATGAATAAAATGAATAACAAGCAATTAAATGTTGAAAAGTTACGCGAACTGAGAGATGGTCTGCCACATAAATCACTCACCAAAATCGCTAAAAGCCTTGGTTTTTCCAGGGGCTATGTAACAAGAGTTCTTGCCGGTCAGTACTATAACGAAAAGATCATTGAAGAAGCCCTGAGAATATACAAGTTAGGTGAAAAGAGAAGGGCGGAAATTTCTCAGCAGGTCAATAATATCTAACAGCAAAACGCCATGGCAGAAGCAGTCACACTGGAATGCATTTATGAAACCCTTAAACTTATTAACACCCGCCTGGATCGTCTTGAACCGAAGCGCCGGTTTATCTCCCGCCAGGAGATCATCGAAGCTCATTCAGAGACATGGTATAACAATGCCGTGAACTGCGGCGGGATCACACCTATCAAACAAGGGGGGAGAAATTCTAAGGTGACTGTTGAACGCCAGGAATACGAAAGTTATCTCAATAAGCTCAAATATTAATTACTAAAACCGCTAAGTCATGAAAACAACTATTTCGATTATCGAGACAAAAAGAGGATGGGCTCTTAAAGTCGATGGATGCTATATTAATTGGGATCTTGAAAAAAGGATTAAGGCAATTAAGGAGGATTATATGCCTTATGGAGCAACTGAATGGGTATCCATTAATGCCTTGAGAAATTTCTGGCATAAATATATGCCAATGATTATTGCATCGATAAAAAGACCTTACAGGAGTTTTAACGGCAGTTTAATTCCGGTCAATAAATAAAATACTTAGCGGTCCCGGGGAGATAGCATCAAGCCGCGGACCGCTTCATTATCTCTAATAATCACATACATGGAAACACAGATTTTTGATCAGAAAAGAAAAGGTATCATGGAGGCTCAGTCAATCTCTATGATCATCACGGTTTACGCATCAGACATCGAACTGAGGCTCCGGAAGGAGTACATCAGGCAGATAACCAGGCAGGCATCAAAGCAATTCAAAAACGACGTTGAGTGGTGCCGGAGGCATTACCTGGATAGAGTCAAGCGGGATCAGGCAGCGCATTTTGAAATCATTCAGAATATCTTCTGATGGTGCTGCAGAAAGACATCCTTGTTCACTGCTACGAGGTGAACAGGGAGAAGGGCCGGTTTGAATACAGGCTTTATCGTAATCGCAAAAGGGTTGACTGCAAAGCAACAGACAAAGAAGCTGCTTATGCGGTTGTGACAAACACCACGGGGGATAATGTAAAGATCGATTCCCTGCACAGAAATGCATCGAGTTTCGACACAAGATCCTTCGATGATCCGACAGTTTTGATTGTACCAATAATAAGAGTCGCATAATGGAGGAGTTAATGATACACTGCGAAAAGTACCCGGGCGGTACCAGGAGTTATCACCTATTCAGGGGCGATGAAGAAGTTGCAAAAATAGTTGATACTGAATCTTACCTGTTTGGTATCATAACAATAGAGGATGGGAAATGCATTCTCTCACTTCCCGATCCGCTGTCTGTCAATTTCACAATGATAGAGCCGGATAATGTTTATGTCGTCCCTGTGACATACAGTAAGCCATTGCCAGTAAGCGGGAATCCTCTACTGGATATTATTGATCTGGCAGCAAAAAGACAGAACGAATTTATTTCTATAAATCAATAATTACTTACATGGAAAACTCAGAAAACAATTCAGCAAACGATGTTTACGAAGTCATCCCGGTAAACGCGGATGTCATCGAATCGCAGGAGAGGGCCCTTGTGGATATACAGATAGCCACAGCCAAAAGGTACCCCAGGAATATTAACAAAGTTCTCAACACCATTGAGACTCTTGCAACAATGGATGTGGAGACTGCGGAAGATTGCTTCTATGCACTGCGCAGGAAGAACGGGAACGAGGATATTGTGATAGATGGCGTGTCTATCCGTCTGGCTGAAATTATCGCTGGTGCATGGGGAAATCTCAGAATTGCAACCCGCATAGTGGGTAATGACGGCAGAACTATTACTGCCCAGGGAGTCTGTCATGATCTTGAATCCAACCTTGCCGTATCTGTCGAGGTAAAACGTAGGATTACCAACAAGCAGGGCAGAACATTCAGTGACGACATGCAGGTTGTTACCGGGAATGCAGCCAGCGCTATTGCGTTCAGGAACTCCGTCCTGAAGGTTGTTCCCAAGGCAGTCACAAAAAATGTTCTTGACAGGATTAAAAAGGTTGCAATGGGGCAGAGCATAGACCTGGAAACCAGTAGGCAGAGACTTCTTGCACATTACACAAAGCTGGGGGTTCCTTCGGATCAGCTGTATAGCTATCTCGGCATCAATACCCTTGAGGAGATGGACAAAGAAAAATGCCTTGAACTCAAGTCACTCGCTAATGCTATCAAAGAGGGAACCACAACAGTACAGGAGTCATTCGCCGACCATACCAAGGAGGCCCGGGAAAAGGCAAAGATGACCAAGGAAGAACAGGTAGGTGACAAGAAAAAAGAAATGAAGGAGAAGAAAGAAAAAGGTGCGGCTCCTTCCCAGAGTGAAATGATGATGTAGGTCAGCTATGAACAAGTACAAACTATTAGGCCAGGATGAAATCGATGAGATGTTATCGAATTATCTCATCGATTCCTGGTCTTATTCGAAAGTACGGTCATTTGCATCCAATGAGAAAGCATTTGAGATGCAGTACATCTACCGGTGCTATGGCAAATCATCAGCGACAACTATCGCCGGCCAGGCATATCACGGAGCACTCTGTCTGTATTTCCTGAACCTCAAAGATGGTATTGTGACAGACCTGATTGATCTTCAGAGTGCTGCTTATAAATTCATTGAGGACATCCCGGCTACATGGTGGAAGATCCAAAAGACAACCCCTACCATCGAAGAATGCAGAAATGCAGCTGTCAAGTCTGTGACTCAGCTCCTGGCAAACTTCATAAATGAGGTCAAACTATATACTGATGAGATCGCAGAGGTCCTTCATGTAGAAAAGAGGTTTAAGGTGTGGATAAGAGTCAATGGCGTTGATATCCCAATGCCTGTTACAATGGAACTGGACCTTGTGATCAGGACTAATGATAACAAAAAAGTGATCATTGATCATAAGTCAAAAAAGGCTTTCACCGATGAGGATGAGATCCGATTTACCAGCGGAAAACAGGCAATAATCTATGTTCTCGGATACGAGGAGGAGATGGAGGAAACAATAGACGAGGTATGGTTCATCGAAAACAAGCAGAGCCAGAATAAGGATAAATCTCCGCAGCTGGTCCGGCAGAAAACAGTCATGGACGATAAGACCCGCAGATTGTATGAAGCCCTGCTCTATGAACCTCTTAAAAGAATGATATCCGCTGTCGGGGATCCGGACTATGTATATATGATCAACGACAATGACAATCTCACCGACAAGGCTGAGCTCTATGACTTCTGGGCCCGGACCATGATCGCGGAGGTGGATGACTTTAATATCCCGGAAAACAAAAAGGCCCTGTTGAAAAGCAGGATGCGTAAGATACGGGATTCATCACTTGCAACAATCACTCCTACCGTTCTCAGGAACTTCAAAGCATTCACAGAAGAATTTATCCCTTACGATTTCACAAACAAGAACATGACAGCACAGGAGAAAATAGAACATATACTGCGCTCATTTGGAATAATTACTAAGGTGCAGTACACTTTTGACGGGTTCTCATCAGCAACATACCTGCTCTCTATCAACGCAGGTGTGCCTATCGCTACGATTCAGAAATACCGTCTTGACATTGCCAACGCTCTCGATGTCCCTAACGTCAGGATCCAGAAGGACCTGTTTGTTTACGAGGGAAAGAGTTACCTGGCTATCGAATCCAGCACCCGCAAAACAGCCCTGCTGGCATGGAGTAGAGATAAGCTATCCGGTAACAGAATCCCTGTGGGCATTGATAATCTTCAGCAGACTATTGTGTGGGATATGGATAACTCATCAACCCCCCACATGCTTGTCTGCGGTGCCACAGGAAGCGGGAAATCAGTGTTCCTCAAGTCAACCATTGAATATGCCCTGCTGGCCGGAGTGAAGGATGTTTACATCTTCGATCCAAAGCATGAGTTTACTCAGTATGCAGGAGGAAGTATCACTGTCGCAACTGACATTGAGGATATCGAGGCGCTGATGAAGATGCTGGTGGAGGATATGGAGGGCAGGGTAAAGAGTCATGCCAACTACAAGACCCTTGTGATCTTCGATGAGTTTGCAGATGCTGTTGCCAATTCACGCAAAGGCAATGCTCTGAAGAAATATGAAATGGTCCAGACCGGTCTACGCAAAGACCTATCACCAAAGATGGAACGCGTTCTTGTGGATGTTGACAAGAGCCTGGAAGAAAACCTGCGCATCCTGCTGCAGAAGGGACGGAGTTCGGGATTCAGGATCATTGCTGCAACACAGAGGGCATCCACAAAGGTGATCACCGGGGATGCAAAGGTAAATTTTCAATGTTTATTGTGCTTCAGAGTTCCGAAAGACATCGACTCAATAGTGGTTCTTGATGAGCCGGGTGCTGAAGCTCTTAACGGCCGTGGTGATGGTCTTTTTAAATCCCCCGAGTATCTGAACATGATCCGGTTTCAGGGATTCTACAAGGAATAGTTTTAACCCAATATTTCAATTATGGACAAACAACTAGGTAAACAGTATTCTGCAGAGGAGCGAGTTGCTTTTCTCAGAGACAACTCAGACAAGGTCGAAAAGATGACCTATCTGAAACGCTACACAGCTGATGAGCTCAGACAGAGGAAAGACCAGCTCTCAGAAGTATCTATCTCAATCAGTGAGATTGAGGATGAAAAAAAGGAAGCTATGAAAGACATCAGGGAACGGATGGATCCGCTGAAGGATGAGAAGAAGGTCCTCCTGGGGAACATCAAGCGCAAGGGTGAAGAAGTGAAGGAGGAGTGCTACAAGATGATTGATCGCGACACCAGGATGGTAGGCTATTACAATGGAGAAGGGGATCTTATCGAGGAGCGGCCGGCATATCCCGATGAGCAAACAACCATCTTCTCCATCCAGAGAACCGGTACAGAAGGATAATCAACACTAAATACTCATAACAAATGGAAACAGAAAAATTACAAATCAGTCTTGCCCCGGGTGCCGAACGTGCAGATATCACTATCCGGGAGGTAGCCGAAACCAATGAGCTCAAAATAAAAGCTCCGATAGTCATTGCCATCCTTGGCATCCTTGCTTGTGTCTTTGAATTCCTGTCAAAAAGAATTTCTGAGACTGACCAGATCAACCAGAAACGCAGCCATGTGTTGGTGGATCGCAAAGCAATGTCCATTGAGCTTATCACGGACGAGCATGATGCTTATAAACGGGGATCCGTAAAAGGGAAGCTGGAATATCATCACAAATTCCTTGAGTTCGGCATCAATGACTTGAAATATGATTGGGCCCCAAACGATCTCGGTCAGTTCTTCAGAATGAACAGGGCTTTCTTCCCTAACAGGGCTGATAACATGGAGTTGGTGTCAAAACTGAAATCGTTTGAAGCTACCGTGAACATCAAGATGGAGAAAGAGACGAAAGAGAACGGGAGCTTCAAAGATAACTATTCCGGCCTTGTGAACTCTAATCTGCCCGAAGGATTCAAACTGCTTATTCCTCTTTTCAAAGGTTACCAGCCCGAGGAGATCGAGGTAGAATTCGCAGCAATGATAAACGGCAGAAATGTTTTCCTGCAGCTCGTTTCGCCAGGGGCCAATCAGGCTGTTGAGGAAATAAGGGACAAGGCGATTGATGAGCAGCTGGAGAAGATCCGCGCACTGGCTCCTGATATCGCAATCCTTGAAATCTAAGTATCGCGTATCAGCGGTAATCCCGGGTGGTGGAATTGGCAGACACATCAGTTTTAAAGGCTGACGGGAAACCATGCAGGTTCGATCCCTGTTCCGGGAACTAGTTAAGAAAATAAATGAATAAAGAATTATTCAACAACAGGCGATCCCGCTCCTCCATACTCCCAATGGAGTTGGTGCGGTTCTGGAAGATAAAGAGGTCTTCGGGTCCATTTGTCTATCAAAATCATGCCATTCCCGGCAACAGCATATCGGTTGTTGATGGCATTAAGGTATATCCCGCCGAGGAGAGCGACACAGAACAGGACGAGGAGAATGTTTTGGAGAGTAGACTTGTCTTTCATGATAGTATTTTTGATAAAAGTAAAAATAATTGGCAAAACTCTTGCAGATTTCAAAAAAGGCGTATCTTTGTTACGCTTGTTCCAAACGACAGGGCTGGAAGCCCGAATACTGAGGGTTTTTTTATTACCCTTAAAAATAAAGATGTCGCACTCCCTTGTTCAGATCGTAATAGTCTGAACGCCCCTGTCGAAGGAGCAAGCAAAGGGCGAGGCGGCATCCCTTTTTTATTGCCTCCACATAACTTGCTTAAAATGCTTAAAAATTCGACAAATGCCATTGGCACAAATCTGCCCATTGGGACAAATCCGTCCCAGAAAATTATCAATGAACTTCTTGTCTCTGATGACACGGATCATCTGAGAGATCATTTGCGGACCATGCTTGATACCTTCCTCCTGGAAGAACACGACATGGCTCTCCGCCGTAAAGTATTTGCATCCTTCAAGACCATTGACAGGATGCTATTCGAGGTTGAACAGATTGATAAACTTAATACTAAGGTAGCATGAACGAGTTGATCCCCATCCGCGACAATGACGGTCAAAGAGCTGTATCCGCAAGAGACCTTCATAATTTTTTAGAGGCAACAGAGCGGTTTAGTTCCTGGATCGACCGTCAGTTCCAGTATGGTTTTATCGAAGGCACTGACTATGTAGGGTGTAAAGTATTTAACACCCTTGCAAATCAGGAACTTACTGATTATGCACTTACTCTCGACTGTGCAAAGGAAATATCAATGCTTCAGAAGTCCGAGAAAGGCAAGCAGGCCAGGCAGTATTTCATAGAGTGTGAGAAACAGCTTCAGAAGCCCATGTCTTTTGCCGAGATGATGCTCCACAGTGCGCAGCTCCATGTAATACATGAGAAAAAACTACAGGAGCTAGAG